>ULMG01038890.1_pt1 | contig 54702 bp, 54 predicted proteins | sample 1951601 | NCBI WGS metagenome assembly ULMG01 (sample SAMEA4835545, study PRJEB28245) | human gut metagenome | biome: gut microbiome; material: fecal sample | place: Denmark | collected 2008
GAATGCATATGATACACCTACAACGCATATAAGCGATATGACAAGTATATATATCATTACTTTCTTTTGCTTCTTTTTTATTTCTTCTTGGTTCATATTTTATCACTAACTTTCTATAATTAGTATATAACAACCCCCCCCCGTGTCTAGTTAATGTTTAGCCAAAAATATTCTATGATGCAAACTTGTAAATTTCTGATTTTTAAAATTTGCTTTATTTTCAGCATTTAACTTAATTTTTTATTAACCATTATGAGAGAAATTACCTATATAATTTTTAAACTGACTTAACATTTACTTTACTTTTTTGCGTTCAAAATCGGGAGAAAAATTATCACAAAAGAAAAGAACTAGCTTATCGCTAGTCCTATTTAACTTCAATATATTTTTTATTTTCTTGGATTTCTTTCTTTGGAACTGTAATATTTAAAATACCGTTTTCAAATTTAGCATCAATATTATCAATATCAACATCACCTAAAGCAAATGATCTTGAATACTCTCCATAATATCTTTCTTTTCTAATATAATTTTTCTTTTCATCTTTGCTCTCTTCTTTTTTGTGAGCTTTTACTGTAAGGTATCCATCTTTTACTTCAATATTGATATCTTTCTTATCAAAACCTGGAGCATCTAATTCAATACAATATTTATTATCTTTTTCATAAATATCACATTTCATTTCACCTCTTTTACTAGGTTTGGTTACAAAGAAATCCTCCAAATCATCATCAAATAAAAAATTTCTTGGGATTAAATTCATAAATCTCATCTTCCTTTCACAATTATAATTATACCACTATTTTAGCACTTGTCAATAGTTAGTGCTAACTTTTTTTATTTTCCCATTAATTTATTATATATCAAATAACAAAAAAAATACTAGATATCAAAATCTAGTAAATCACAAATATCATTATTCATAATATATACAATTAGTTTTTCATCATATTTGCTTATTTGTTCCTTTAAATAATCCAAATCCATAAAGCACAAATCACACCTATATAAAATAAGATTTTTAAAATTAGTAACTCCAATACTTTGTAAATAATCAAGGACCTCAATCACATTATTTTTCATAACACCCAAATTATAAATAAAATTCTCATCAAAGTGTCCTTTAATCTCCAAAATATCTTCTTTACTTAGACCATACTTATTTAAAAAATCTATCATAACTTCTTCACCTCATTACCTAAATGAAGCATCCTCAAAATACTCTTCTCTTCACTCTCTTCAAGAGGTAAATTAAATGTAAGTGCTTTTACAATAGCTTCCTCTGGCTTTACCCCAGCTCTTACTAAACTATCAAATACTCTATAAGTTTTAAGTCTTGAAATTACAATTCTATCAAATACAAATTCTGTCTTTCTCTTAATTTGTGCATATGTTGTATCAGAATATATTGCTAATCTATGTCCTTCTTCTAAATACATTAATATTGGATAATCACTTATAAGTGGAATAATCTCATCCTCTTTTAAACAAGGTGTCCCATTAATTAAACTATAACTATCCTTACTTTCCCAAACTGGAAGTCCATTTTTAAAAGCATAAAAGATTCTTCTAACCATTAAATCCTTAATACCCTTTAACTCCTTATTACCACTATGAACATGTTCATTAATGCCAAGTTCAATAAACTGATCTAATACTCCTGCTAAATCAAATGTTGTAAGAACGCTATAAGCCCCTTTATCATCACTTAAACTAAAACCATATAAAGAAAAACTATCTAAATTATTAAGCACTCTCTCACTATCATAAAGCACCCCTATATTCTCACTAAGAAAATCTGTAACATTTACCCCTTCTGGCAGTTTAGCTATAAGCCTCTTATTCTTCATATAATCATTAATTAAAAACAGAATACCTCTAGTAACAACTACACTATTTGATACATTATATTCTCTTAAAATATCCATATTATGTTTAAAATTATCAAAGCCATCCTTAGTAAATATAACAGTACCTCTCTTAAGTAAACTATTAACATCCTCATCAGTAAATTTATAATATTCTTTTAGAACTTTAATAATATCTATAAACTCTTCTAAACTAACACCACTTAATACTTCACAAACACCTAGATAATTATTACTACCAATAATATTTATATACCCATTATCATAAAGATACTTAGCCCTTTTACTCAAACCATCTAAATCACACTTTAACAGTTTATCTGCACTAATCTTATCAAACTTATCAAAATCAAAACCAATAGATGCCATGACTTCTTTAACACTCTGTCTTACCTCATGCTCCTCTATCTTACAAACTGGCTTAAATGTACTTTTCATCATATCATGATGTTTAAAAATATCTTCATCTGGATTTTTAAAGTTTGCTCTTTCTAAAAGTCTACCACGTAACTTATCTTCACCAAGCTTCTTCAACTTTCCACCATTATACTCATTTAAATAAGTAATAACCTTATCCCAGTTAATATCTCCATTACTTGGATTAGCACATTTAACAATTCTTTCAGTAAGTAATATATCGTCCGGCGTAAATATTTCCTCACGAGATAACTTTTCTTTTATCCTTATAACATCATCACTAGTAATACTCGAATTTGTTATAAGCGTTACTTTATCATGCAGATCACCAATTACCTTCTTAAGAAGCACAACTATTTTAGATAATTCGCTTATTTCCTTATCACTAAGAACATAATCACTAATAGTTAAAGAAGAAGTCTTAATTGCAAGTACTTTTCTTCTTAAAAGTACACTATCATTGTCATCTTCAATATAACTTAAACAAAGATTAAATAAGCGTTCCAAACTACAAACTCTGTTTACAAACTGCAAATATTCCTTTTTATCATAAAGAGCAAGTAGTTCCTCACCTTCACTAATTTCTTCCTTCAAACTCTCAGCAAGTGCTAATGAAGAAGTTACCGCACTACCATTTAAAATTTGTAATAAAATATCCTTTCCTTCCATTATGCACTCCTATTAATTACTACCTTTAACTTACACCTTAACTCACTTTGACTAGCAAAAACTTTCTCCTTATCTAAAAGAACTTCCTTAATAAACATTTCATCCATATCACCAAACTCATCTTCACTAGTATAAACATGTAATATCATTAAAAACTTATCAGGTAGTCTCATAAAAGAAACATTCACATCTTTATAACTAGAAACATAAATATTATAAGAAGTGTTTTCTAATCTTTTAACCTCACTAAAGTCACCTAAAATAAGTTTTTCACAAACCTTTTTAAAAGCATTTAACTCTTTTTTATCTAAAGCATTAACTTCATCTATAATACTCTCTAAATAAATAACATGCTCTTCTTTATTCTCCTCATTCTTATCACCTTTTAAAACTTCATACGTTTCAATATACTTGTTAATATTATTTATAAACGAAGAAAGCACACTATCATCAAGATGACCCTCAAATAACTTAACCTTATCTAGTGCCCCATTAACCTCTCTAGAAAGTTCCATCAAGATAGACACTATCTTATACTTATTATCTTTATCGTCAGAAGTAACACTATCAATCAAAAACTTTTGTAAATCCTCTGGTTTAACACTATCAATAAGTTCCTTTTCACTAGAAATAATCTCTTTAGCTTTGTTTATTACCTCATCAAACTCTCTAGCCTTATCACTAGAATCCTCTTCCTTACTATCAATGACCACTTCCTTTTTTCTAGAAAGTGATAAAACCTCTTCCATCTCACTTTTTAAATTAAGTAAGTTATCATAAACACCATCACGAACTCCTAAACTTAAAAGTAATTCTTGATATTTCTTTAAATCATCTTCAAGCACTTTAATAAACAAAACTTGTCTAACATCATTATAATCTAATTTTTTATCTTTGGAAATTTCTTTAGCCTTTTGACTAATTAAAGATGCATCTGCAGAAACATCTGTAAGAGCTTCATAAACATCTTTATACTTTTCTTTTTTATTCTTGATAACAGACGCGTATTTATCTATAAAAAGTTTATCATCCTTACTCATCTGATGTGCTACTAAATTAAAACTTTCGATATATAACTCTTCTTTTAACTCTCCTCTTTCTTTACTAGAAAGTCCTAAAGAAAGTTTATCTATATCACTATAATCATAAATAGGACTTTTCAAACTACCATCATCAAATAATTCCAAAACTCTCTTTGGAAGTTCAATCATTTCTCTTTGACTATCAATATATTCTTTATCTCTCTTTAAACAACTACTCAAATCCTGAGTAATTCTTCCAGCAATCTGTTCTAAATAAACATATGAACCATGATTACCATTATTTCTAATATTATTAATATTACGGGTTGCTATATCCTTTATTTCGTCAGTATTATTGCCATATATAAAATCAATAATTAAATAAAGATCATCTATAGACACTGAATCAATTTTAAGTAAATCATCAGCACTTATATTTCTTTTATTAAGCCCATATTTTAAAATTATATTATCTATCTCTAAAAGAGTATTCTTCTTATTTTCAAAATCAATCGTTTGTAAAGCAGTACTATCTATTCTCTTTTGTAACTCTTCCAAAAAAACTGAAACAGCCTTCATGAAATCACCCTCTTTACAATAAACATTTTACCATAATCTCGTATTTTTAACAAGAATCATTGAAGTTCACCCGTCAAATATGATATAATATCTAAAATAAATGGAGGCTCATATGAACGAAGAAGAAAAATTCAAAAAAAGAGTAGTGAAAGAAGAAAGTATCAAATTACCAGACCCAAATCCAGAAAAAAAAGCAAATAAAATAATTAACTTTTTATCATCTCTACTAATTCTAATTATTATTATCTTTGGCTTATATTTTCTAATGGATAAAGGCGTTTTACCAAATCCATTCGAAATCAAAAACGATAATCCAATAATCCCAATCGATCAAATATCGACAACAACTAAAGCACATGAAACAAATACAGACCCTAACCTAAAAGTTTATGAAAGTGATACTACTAACTGTTCTTTAGGTAAACCAAGAATAGAAATCAATTTAAAAGATAATACATTTAAATTCGTAACGTATAATGGTGCTTGTGATAAAACGGAAATTACTGGTTCATCTGAATATGATATTGGTGCAAATTCATATAAATTCACTACTGAAGACGGAAACATCCTTACTGGTAAATTTAATAATCGCACATTTGTCTTAAATATCAACGGAAGCATCTATGAAATGGTAGATTTAAATGAATAAAGAATATAACATCAAAGAACTTCTTGACTCCATTGACTTTAACAAAAACAAATTAACCAAAGTAAATGATAAACTAATGCTCACAAACTATCAAATAGAAGTTTTAAAAAGATTTGACATCATTCCAGAAAACTACACAAGCCTATCCAGCATAATCTGTGATGCAGAAGAAGTTTATGAAGAAACACTTGATGAAGAACTTGACAACATATTAAGTGAACTTCAAGAAAGAAACTATTACGAAAATACAAACAAATAAAAACCTTAGTGCATAACTAAGATTTTTTTCTATCTACTAAGTTTATTTTTTAAATTAAGCAAATACTGTTTACTCATAATAGGTAAAAATGTATTTACAACACTCATCGTCATCTCACTGGTCTTGTCAGCAATAAAAATATTTTTTATCTCCTCCGGAATATCATCTACATATACTTCCTCATTATCAAACAAGGATATCCCCGTAATAATTATATAATCCATCATAACTCTCAAACTATTTTTAATAAAATTGTTAATATCTACAATAGTTAATTCTTCGTTATTAACCAATAACTTAAACCATATAAATCTATCATAAATACGATCATCTATCAAAAACACTTTGTTATCATCAATTATTTGATATAATTCAGTACCATCTAAAGTAAGTTTAATTAAACTATCTCTAATCTTTGTCGAAAGACCAAACTCCCCACCAATCCTCAAATTAAAAGAACTCTCAAAAAACTCGGCAATGATACCCTCATAGTTTAAACGTCCTGCTTCCTCACTAATCATCACTATATAAGGCATTCGTGTATTAAATATTTTCTTCACATAATCTAAATTCAATCCTCTTTTAAGATTATTAACCTCAAAAACTTCATTTACGCACAAATCAAAAAGCAAATTTATACGTTCAAAAGAAATAAGTCCTAACACTCTTTTATATTCCTCTATTGAAATAACTTCAAAAATATAACTAGCAAGTAAATCAGCACAAATAAATGCCTTCATTTTCTCATTAAGCCCATCAAAATACTTCTCTAGTACTCTATCACTAGCATCGTAATCTATATTACATGCAAGTATCAAACTTGTCGTTCTTCCACCAAATATTCTAGATAACTCATCCACACTAAAAAGGTTATTCTTTACTAAATCAAACAAATAACCAGCACAAATTTCTTCATCTTCATATCCATAATATTTAAGTAAATCTCCTCTAAGCAAAGATTTCAAAATATTAAAATTAGAATTTTTGAAATTACTAAACAAAAAATTAACACATCTATTTAACTTTTCCATATTCTACCTCAGAAGAAGAAACTATTATATAATAGAAAAGTTATAAAAGTAAATACTTACGAACTAAAAAGTATCTAAATTATTATCAGTACAAACGCACTGACCATTTCTATATTCAAAATTATAACCACATTCTTCATAACAATCAGCTGCTCCGCCTATACCATAACTAAACACAAATAGAGCAAACATCACTAAAAGTGCTTTTACTAAAACCCCAGTTATACATCCTATTAAAGATGCTCTAGAAGCTTTCTTCTTTTCATTTAAATAAACCAAAAATAAAATAAAACCAATTAATGGAAAAAAGAAACCAAGAACTCCATAACCAAATCCAGACGATTCTCTACTTTCTTCTTGAACCTTCCTTCCGCAATTAGAACAAAAATTTCCTTTTATTTCACTTCCGCAATATTTACAGTACATAATTTACCACTCCATCTAATTAAGTATCTAGTGCTTCAACACATTTACAATAAAAATTATATCATAAAAGATAACAATTTAATAAAAAATATTATCAAAAATTCAAAAAATAATAGACTTTTGTCCTAGGTTAAAACAAGAAACTCACATACGATAAAGTGGGAGGTATTATGAATACAAATTTTACTAAACTAAAAATGCAAGATGCTATTAAAACAATTCAAAATAATGACTTATGTACATTAACTTTATGTAATAACGGCTCACCTTTCTGTACTCCAATTATCTATGATAGTGATTGCTACTGTGGAAATATCAAATTAACTTTTGAAACATGTGTAGATGGAAAACTATCAGAATTAATCGAAAATGATAACAACTGCTGCTGTCAACTTACAAACAGATGTAATAACAAAATAGAAGTAATTACAATGGAAGGTACTTGTGAAATATTACCTAATGAAAGCACTTGCCCATGTTTACATGAAGAGTCATGCTTTGTAACAGTAGAGTTCACTCCATGTAAAATCACAGGTCGTTGCTACTGCAATCAAAGAAGAAGAAATACATCTTGCTGTAATAACTAAAAATTACAAAAATGGTCTAGTAAAAACTAGACCTTTATTTATAATAAATAGCATATTCGTACACAAAAAAACGCCATACGGCATTTTTTTATTTTGCAATTAACTCACAAATTAAATTAGAAATCTCTGTTGGATTATCAATGGATAAGCCTTCAATCAATCTAGCTTCACTATAAAGAACCTTCGCATACTTCTTAAGTTCATCCTTATCCTCTTTATATAACTTCTCAAGTTTCTTAACAATATCATGCTTTTCATTAATCTCTAAAACTAGTTTAGCCTTAACATTCTCATCAGTTGGCATAGCATTAATAACCTTCTGCATCTCTACACTAATTTCACCTTCACTAGTTAAACAAACAGGATGACTATCAAGTTTATTAGTAAACCTTACACTAGTAACTTCATCACCAAGTGCATCCTTTATCTCAGCAAGCATATCTTTATTATCTTCATTTAACTTCTTATTAGCTTTCTTCTCCTCTTCAGTATCTAAATCTAAAGAACTATCGCTAACACTCTTAAATGTCTTGCCATCTTCTTCTCTTAAAACACTTATAACAAACTCATCTAAATAATTAGTTAAATATAAAATATCAAAGCCTTTTTTCTTAATCTGCTCTACTTGAGGCAAACTATCTATTTTACTAACACTTTCACCAGAAGCATAATAAATATTTTCCTGACCATCTTTCATATTCTTAACATACTCATCAAGTGTTATTAAATCGCCCTTATCTTTAGAATAAAATACAAGTAAATCCTTAAGCTTATCCTTATTCATTCCATACATGTTGTAAATACCATACTTAATCTGAGAACCAAAAGCCTCAAAGAATTTCTTATAACTCTCAAAATCATTAGTAAGCATATCCTTTAGTTCATTATGAATTTTAGTCTCTAACCCCTTAGCTATCGCAAGTACATGCTTATCACTTTGAAGTGTTTCTCTAGAAATATTTAAGGATAAATCATCAGTATCAACAACACCCTTAACAAAACTATAATACTCAGGAACTAACTCCTCACACTTATCCATAATAAGAACTCCATTAGTATAAAGTTCTAACCCTCTCTTATACTCTTTATAATAATAATCATAAGGAGCATGACCAGGGATAAACAACAAAGCCTTATAACTAGATAATCCTTCAGCACTAGTATGAATAACCCTTAAAGGCTTATCCATATCACTAAACCTAGAAGAATAAAAATTATTATACTCTTCCTCACTAATATCCTTCTTATCCTTCTTCCATAAAGGAACCATTGTATTTAAAGTAACTATCTCTTTATAAGTTTCATACTCATCCTTAGAGCCTTCCTTTAACCTAGAATTCTCCACTTCCATCATAATTGGATACTTTAAATAATCACTATACTTACTAACAATACTTCTAATAGTATACTCCTCTAAATAATTAGAATAATTATCATCCTCTGTATCATCCTTCAAATAAAGAACTATTGTCGTACCTGTTTCCTCTTTATCACAAGACTGGGTAGTATACCCATCAGCACCTTCACTAGTCCACTTATAAGCCTTATCAGCATTATACTTCTTACTAATAACCTCTATTTTCTTAGCAACCATAAACGCTGAATAAAAACCAACACCAAACTGACCAATTATTGAAGTATCTTTTTGATCTTTATTTTCCTCTTTAAACTTCAAAGAACCAGACTCTGCTATTGTACCTAAATTATGTTCAAGTTCAGCTTCATCCATACCTATACCATTATCACTAATCTTAAGTATCCTAGCATCCTTATCTCTTTCAATAACGATTTTTAAATCATCACGATTAACTGAAACACTACTATCAGTTAAAGACGTAAAAACAAGCTTATCAATCGCATCACTCGCATTACTTAATAATTCCCTTAAAAATATTTCTTTATTCGTATAAATAGAATTAATCATCAAATCTAATACTCTCTTTGATGAACTCTTAAACTCTTTCTTCTTCATATTATTCCATCACCTTTCCTACATCAACCCACTTAACTGGATTAGAAAACTTCTCTATTTCATCTATACTTAATTTAATCGCTGAATTAGAACTACCACAAGCCGGATACACATATTCATGTTCCTTTAATGACTCATCCAAATAAACAGACACATCATCATTAAGTCCAAACGGGCAAACCCCACCAGGAGCATGACCAATAAGTGCTTCTGTCTCTTCATAAGAAATCATTCTCGCTTTAACATGAAACTCTTCCTTAAACTTATGATTATCTAACTTCCTATCACCAGCTAAAACAATAACCACTGGCTTATCATTTATCATAACTGCTATAGACTTTGCAATCGCTCCCTCACTAGTATTAAGTGCATGAGCAGCCTCTTTAACCGAAGCACTACTCTCATCAAGAACAATCATCCTATCATCAGCATTGTATCTCTTTAAATACTCTTTAACTTTAACTAAAGACATATCATCACCTTCCTTACAAACATTATACTATCATTTTAGCACTTGTCAATATTAAGTGCTAGTTAAAAATTCAAAAAAAACTTCGCATAATCGCGAAATCATTTTTATGATCCGGTACTTTCATAATGTTTTAAACCTACATTAAATGCAAAATAACATGGAATCAAAAACAAAAATACAAAAATTGGTGATATTGCATACAAGAAACTATTACTCTTTCCAACCAAATAAAGTAAAGGATAATAATTAACAGAAGCATAAGGAATTACAAAAGTAAAAAATATTAAAAATGCTTTTCTAAAGATTCCCATTGGATATTGGGCCAAATGTTTGCCACCATCTGTCATAAGATTTTTTATTTCAAGACCTTCAATAGTCACAAAACAATATGCAGCCATGAGCAAAAACAAACTGAAAAATATCACTACCGAAGCAAACATCATCATAAGCACAATGACCACATTAACATAGTTAAATTCTAATTTCAATTTAATAAAACTATAAACAATGAAGAATAATGCCTGAAATAATCTCGTTACCTTAACAACATCCATTCTTGAACATAAAACTTGAAAAAGTACTCCTTGAGGTCTAACCAAAAGTCTATCAAGTGAACCATTTGAAATAAAATCTTCAAACTTATCAACTCCTCTAAAAAAAGTTTCATTAAAAGCAAAGCCAAAATGAATTACGCCAAAGCAAAGCAAGACCTCATATATTGTAAAACCTCTTATATTACTAAATCTTTGAAAAAGTGCTAAAAGCAAAAAATAATAAGAAAAAAATACTCCAAACTGACTAATAACAGATAAAATAAATGTTTTTCTAAACTCTAATGCACACTTAATATTGTTTTTTAAACTCTCAATATATATCTTCATTCTAGCCTCCTTGAATAACCGCTTTCTTAAGTGCTCTATTGCAAAGATAATAACCTATTGCTATAACAATAACGCACCAACCTAGTCCTTTACCTAGCATTACAAAAGAATTAGAAACACTAAAAGCCCCAGAATAAACTCTAAATGGAAAATCGCCTAAAAATCTAAATGGAAGAACATTCGCTACTTTTAAAAGCCAATCTGGAAAAAACACTAAAGGGACAGTTCCACCCATAAATAACTCGATAATAACACCAAATATACTAAGACTTCCCCTAAAATCAAGCGTGTACATCGTAATAATAAATAATAACATAACTATCGCACATACCAAAATTGAAGAAACAAATATCGCAAGAATGAATATTCCCAAATACTCTATCGATGGTGGCAAACTAAGCCTATATGGTTCAGGAAGAATAAAGGCAACCAATAATACTGGTGCAAATCTCAAAAGCACAGCAATAATCTTCTTTGAATAAATCTTTACATACCACTTAAAATAAAAATTATCTGGTCTAACAAGTTCATACGCTAAATTTCCATTTTTTATCATTTCAAATAATTTTGGATCTTTTTCACTCGGATAAACAAGAGAAAAGAAAGCCTGTTGTAACCACATATAATTTACTAAGTTACATAAAGAAATTGGCACGCTCCCATCTCCTGAAGAATAAAAAGCAATATATACTTCTATAAAAACCATGCCAAAGAAAAATTGTGTAAGTAATCCTGCTATAGCAGCACTTCTATATTGCAAATTCGTAAGGCATCTAAGCTTAAAATAAGTAAAATATTTTTTCATACATTGTAATCCTCATAAAGTTTCAAGATAATATCATCTATTGTTTCATTATCAACATCTAAATCTTCTAAATTATAAGAATTACTAACATAATTAATAAAAGAAGAAATTGTTATTATATTAGTATCTATAACAAATTTATAAACACCATCACAAAACTTTCTTTTTACAATACCATTAAATTCAATATTCTCTATTCTATCTCTAGTAATAATACTTACTGTTTTATAACTCCCATACTTCTTCTTAAGTGAATCTATTGCTCCATCATAAAGAATTTTACCCTTTCCTATCAGGATTATCCTTTTAGCCAAAGCCTCAATGTCACTCATATCATGAGTAGTTAAAATAACCGTAACATGATTCTTCTTATTAATCTTTTCAATAAAATTACGAACTATAACTTTGCTCTTTGCATCAAGCCCAATTGTAGGTTCATCTAAAAAGAGTATTTTAGGCTTATGTAGTAATGAAGCACATAGTTCACATCTCATTCTTTCTCCTAAACTGAGTGTTCGAACTGGTTTTTTAATTATTTCTTCAATCTCAAGCAATTTAACAAGTTCATTTTTTGTCTTTAAGTATTCATCTTCATCTAACGAATAGATATCCCTTAACAAATCAAAAGTATCTTCTGCTGGAATATCCCATTCAAGTTGACTTCTTTGACCAAATACAACGCCAATTCTCTTGACATATTTTTTTCTGTCAGCACTAGGATTTAAACCATCAACATTAATTTTTCCAGAACTAGGAAGAAGTATTCCCGACAACATTTTAATCGTCGTACTTTTCCCAGCACCATTTGGACCAATGTATCCAACGATTTCTCCTTCGTTAATATTAAACGAAATATTATCTACTGCATTAACGTATGTATAATCCCGTTTAACAAACGACCTTAAAGCAGCTTTTAATCCACTGCTTCTTCTTGAAACTCTAAAAGTTTTACTCAGGTTGTCCACACATATAAGCGACATTTTAAATTCACATCCTTTCTTACAACGCAAAAAACCACATATTAAAATATGTAGCCACATAATGTATTTAATATAAAGTTTTTTGCAAAATGTCATCTTAATTATAATTGATAAATAAAATACATGTCAATAAAAAAACACTTAAACAAAGTGCTTTTTATAAAAAACTTATTACCTCTAATATTTCTTCAGTTCTTTCCCTATTTCTAGGATTATCATACATATTATTTTGAATAAGTTCTTTAAGATTTACAAAAAGAACTTCCTCCAGTTTAGTTAAATCATAATTCTTTTTGCAACTATCAATCACATAGTAATTTCTATAAATCATTTTTTCTCCAATAAGTGGATGATCTTCAACATAATTATTTACAATTGCAAAAGGTTTTAGTTCCCTAAATATTGATTTATCTCCTTTAACGAAATCATACGTACCATAATTTAAATTTAAGTAAATTTTTTTATATGATTCGACAACAAGCACATAAACTTTTTCCTCTATTACATTTGCTTCTTTATCTGGAAATACATCTCCCTTATTAGCAACATACAAATCATCTTTAACTACAACATCAAACTTATTCATAATTATCACGCCTCTAAAATTATTTTAGCAAATGTTTTTAAAAAAATCCAAAATCTTTAATAAATTAACATTATATTAACTAAAAATTTTTACGGAAATTAGTCTTTTTTATAAAAAGTCCCTTGAAAAAGGTGTAATCTTTAACTAAAAGTCGTTTGAAAAAGGTGCAAAGTTGATGTAAAAGTCCCTTGAAAAAGGTGTAAAAACATTGAAGATAGAAGAAATATATGATAATGTATAGACAAAGAAAGGTGGTAACATGAAAAGAAAAATATATAACCAATTAATCGAATGGAAAAATAATAAAATTAATAAACCACTATTAATTTTAGGAGTTAGACAATGTGGGAAAACTTACATCATTAATGAATTTTGCCAAAATGAATATAAAAATTACCTTAAAATAAATTTATTAGAAAGAAATGATGTAGTTAATTTATATAAAGAAAATATAAACTCAGAAGAAAAATATAAACGTCTAAAAGCTATGATTAATTTTGATTTTGACAAAGAAAACTCTATCTTATTTATCGACGAAATTCAAGAAAGTGAAGAATTGATTAGTGAATTAAAATATTTTTGTGAAGAACACAATAACGTTAGAATAATATGTGCCGGTTCACTTTTAGGCGTAAAATTAAAAAGATTAACAAAATCATTTCCAGTTGGAAAAGTATATATTAAAAACATGTATCCAATGGACTTCGAGGAATATTTAATTGCTAATGATGAAAACTTCTTAATCGAAAGCATTAAAGAATGTTTTGTAAATAACAAGCCAATGTTATCATTACACACTAAAGCATTAAAATACTATAACAGTTATTTATTAACAGGTGGAATGCCAGAAAGTGTTTTAAACTTAATTAACATCAATGGAGATTATATAAAATATGACAAGAATATTATTAGTAACATAATTGAATCTTACTTTGATGACATGAAAAAATACATTCAAACACAGACAGAAGCCTTAAGAATAAGAGCGTTATATGAATCATTACCAAGTCAATTATCTAATTCTTCTCACAAATTTCAGTATTCAAAATTAAATACAGGAGCAAAATCAAGAGATTATGAATTACCACTAGATTGGCTATTATCTGCAAATATGGTTCAAAAAGTCAATTGTGTAAAAACAATTGAAAAACCACTAAAAGGATTTGAAGACAACGATACCTTTAAACTTTTCCTAAGTGATATTGGAATATTAAATAATCTATTAAATATTTCTATTAACGATATTCTCAATGACAACTTAAAAATATATAAAGGAGTTATTACTGAAAACTATGTTGCAAATCAACTACTCGCAAATGAAATTCCATTATTTTATTGGAAAAATAAACAAAACGTTGAAGTCGACTTTCTTATTGAAACAAAAGATGGCATCATCCCAATTGAAGTAAAATCATCAGATAACACTCAATCAAAAAGTCTAAAAATATATAACACTTTATTTGATCCACCATATGCAATAAGAATGAGTACAAAAGACTTCGGTTATAACTCTGAAACAAAAATAAAATCAGTTCCATTATATGCAACATTCCTTATCAAAGATTTAATAAAATAAAATTATTAAAAAAACTAATTAAATCTTTACATTTATCTTGCATGAATTTACATTTGTTTGCTATAATTTAGGTAGAAACAAGGTGGAAATATGAAAAAGAATTTAAAAGGTTTTATCACAATTGGTATCGGAGTTTTCTGCTTAATTGGTTCCTTACTAATTAACCGCTATGCAGATATAGACGATGTATTTTGTGTCGTCCTTATGACATTTTCACTTATAATCGAAATTTATGGACTATTTCAAATAATAAAAGACACTTACAACTAGTGTTTTTTTTAAATGTGAAGTATAATTAAAATGGTGATAAAATATGTTTAAAATTGCTGTCAAAGAAGCGTTAAATTTTACAAGACCTCTCGCAACTGGTTTTTATTACTTTGATAAAAAAATAATTAACGGCTTATCAACATTAATTGTTTTAAATAATGAAGGAGATATTTTAACAACTGCAAGCATAGCTTCCCTATTTAAACTGCAAGACGAACTAAAAGAAACATACTTACCAATCTACGAAGAACTAAAAAGTTTAAAAGGAAGAAAACTTACAAAAAAACTTGATGAATATGGCATTAAAGATGAAACGTTAACTGATATTTTAAATGTCATAATTGATATTGCTGAAAATCCAGGAAAAGTAAATATTATAAAACACGAATACTTAAATTTAGCAGTTATCAAATTCTCAAATCATGAAAATGTTCTCGTCAAAGACTTTCCTAAATTTAACGAAAATTATGAAATAGGTCAAAGCACATGCACAGTAGGTTTTGCTTTCCCAGAATATAAAGCATTTACTTATGACGAAGAAAACAGAACACTTAAAAGCGATTTCAAAGTAATGAACTTTCCTATTTTCCCAGTTGAAGGCATCATCACAAGAAATATCTTTGATGCAAAAGAAAATATATCAATGTTTGAGTTATCATCCCCAGTTGAAGACGGAATGGAAAGTGCACCAGTCTTGAACACTAATGGAGAAATTTTAGGTATTGCTCTAGGTAACAAAAAAACTGGCAACCGCACCCTAAGTTATGCAATAACATCATCAATTATCACAAAATTTTTAAAAGAAAATAATATAAAATATGAAGAGGTAAACAATGAATAATAATTGTGGAAATATAATAATAATCGAAGGCCCACAAGGAGTTGGCAAAAGCACAATGGCAAACTTTTTAAGAGATAACCTAGCATCATCTAATCTTTATAGATTAACTGGTATTAAAGATAAATCTCAAACAGGTTATGCCAAAAACAAAAAAATGTATCTTAACTTACTAAACTATATGGAAACTTTAGAAGAAACCGAACTAAACTTAATTTTTGATCGCACATTCTTCACTGAACAAGTATATGCAAGTCTAGGATTTAAAGATTACAAATTTGATGACGTATACAAAAGACTAGTTCAAAAACTTAACGACCTAGATTACAACATTTACTTTGTAGTACTATACTTAGAAGATACATCGCTATATGAAAAAAGACTAGTTCGTCAGCATCATCAATATCAGGCATTCTCCCTAGAAAGTAGTATTAAACAACAAAACGCCTATTTAAAACTTGCTGATGATTTAAACATGCCAAATATAAAAGTACTTAAAATTGCCACTGATAACTATGAAGAAGCATATAACAAACTTATAAATTCTATTCCAGTTCTAAATGGCATAAAATATACACAAGAGGTAAAATGAAAAAAAGAATTAAACTAAAATACGGAAATATCTTCTTAATATTAATTATTCTCGGATTAATTTCATATATTATTATTACTATAATTTCCCCTAAAAAGGAGTCTGATGATAATATGGATAAAACCAAAACCACTAATACTACAAGTAAAACAACAACCGAAACTACTACAACCACAACGACTACAAAAGAAACTACAACTAGTAAAAAAACAACTACTACAACCACTACTAAAAAATATATAAGTAGTCAAACAAATAAGACTGGCAAAACATCAAAAGGCTACACAGTTGAATACAAAGATGGAGCATATTATGTTGATGGATACTTAATCGTTAACAAAACATACCCACTAGATAGCACTTGGAAACCTAAAAACACATTTAAAAGCGTTCCAAATGATGGATTTGCAAGGGAACCATTAAACTCCGAAGCTTACGAAAACTGGAAACAAATGAAAAGTGATGCCGCAGCACTAAACTTAAATCTATGGGCACAAAGTGGCTATCGCTCATATGATTATCAAAATGATTTATATAATAGTTATGTAAAAAGAAGAGGCAAAACAGCAGCAGATACCTTCTCAGCAAGGCCAGGACACTCAGAACATCAAAGTGGCTTAGCATTTGATTTAAATACAATCGATAGTTCATTTAAAAACACTGATGAAGGAAAATGGGTAGCAAAAAATGCTTATCTATATGGATATATCTTAAGATATCCAGAAGGAAAAACAAATGAAACCGGTTATATCTATGAACCATGGCACATAAGATACGTTGGTAAAGAACTAGCAAAAGCTCTTTATAACAATGGAGACTGGATAACAATGGAAAGCTACTTTGGAGTAACATCAGAATATGACAATTAACGAATATAAAAACGAAATAATAAAGCTTCAAAAAGAAGATACTAAAAACGCTATCAAAAAAGGCTTTAAAGACAAAATAAAATGGTACAATTTCATTAAAAATGAACCAAACGATACCATTGCTCTATCCATAATAAATCTTGCTAAAATATGCGATATTAATCCATTAATAACTGCCGAACACTTTGATGCAACAATGATAACCCGTGTATCTCATATGCTTAGTATAAAGTAACGCAAAATATGCGTTCTTTTTATTTTAAAAGTACCTAAAAAATTGTATAATAAACAATGAAAGGAAGTACCAAATGAAGCAAGACTATATAATCGTACCTCAAAACTATAAAAAAAGTCTTATTAAAAAATTAAGTAAGCAAAATAATTTATACAAAGCCAAAATTCTTGGAATAGATGAAGTAACAAAAAGACTTCTATTTGATTATGATGAAAGAACAATTTATTATCTTATAAAAGAAAAAAACTACTCATATGAAAACGCTAAAGAACTAATTAAAAACATGTACTTTATCAAAAACACAAACTATCAAAATGACAAACTAAATAACTTAGTAACACTTAAAAATGAACTTCTTGAGAAAAATCTTCTTACTACAGATAAGTTTTTTAAGAACTCAATTAAAAATAAAAATGTTGAAATCCAAGGATTTATTAACATTGATAAATGGACTATGCACATTATTGATTTATTAAAAGAAACTGCTAATGTAACAATCACAAATATCCCTGATAAAAACTACACACACCCAGTATATGAGTTTACAAACATTAATAATGAAATTGAGTTTATCGCTAATGACATAATCCAAAAGAATCTTGATTTAAACAAAGTATATATAGCAAATATCAATGCAGACAACACAAGTGTAATTAAACGTATTTTTGCAAACTACCGCTTACCGATCAATATTGAAAGCACAAAGACACTATACGAAACAACTGAAGGACTAAACTTTTTAAATAATCTAGATTTAGAAAAAGTGCAAAATGAAGAAATTAAAAATGGGATTATTAAAGTTTTAAATAAATATAGTTTCATTAAAGATATCACTGAAATTAAAGACATCTTAAAAGAAGAATTTAAACACACAAAACTTAAAAGTGAAAAACTTACAAACTCTATTAATATAATAGACCTTAAAAATAATATCCCAGAAGAAGACGATTATATTTACTTAATAAACCTAAATAAAGAAACAATTCCTCATAATTATAAAGATGAAGATTATATTTCAGATATAGAGAAACCGCCTTATTTAGATCAAACATATCAAAAGAACAACAATGAATTCATCATCTGGAAAAGAATAATTAATAATACTAAGAATTTAACTATTACAACAAGTAAGCAGAACTTAAAAGGCGGTACTAAAACTTCCCCACTTATCGAAGAATTTAAACTAGAAGTTATCAAAAAAGATTACATACCAAGCACGTATTCTAATCAAAGTAACAAGTATAATTTAAGTTCACTTCTAGACGAATATATAAAATACGGAACCTTCAACATAAACATCCCTATATTATTAAACACATATAAAAATATAGAATATATGACATATGATAATGCCTACCACAAAATAAACTTTACTTACGATAAATTAAACCTATCATATACTAAATTAAATACTTACTATGAGTGTCCTTTCAAATATTACTGCTCATATATTCTTAAATTAGATAATTATGAACAAACCTTTGATGCTTATGCAGGCTCTTTATGCCATCATATATTACAAAATATGTTCAAAGAAAATTTCAACTTTAATACAGAAACAGAAAGCTATCTTAAAGAAAATCCATTTAACCTAACTTTAGAAAACAAAATCTTCTTAAATAAAATGCTAGAAGAACTTAAAAACGTCATTAAAAATATTAACTCACATTTAAACATTACTAACTATAAAGAAATAGAATGTGAAAAAAATATTGAAATTACAAAAAACAAAATTAAATTTGTTGGTATTATAGATAAGATAATGAAGTATGATGACAAAATAGTTTTAATCGACTACAAAACTGGCGAAACAGATATTGATTTAAGACTAGCTCCATATGGACTAAAACTCCAGCTTCCAACATATATTTATCTAATTCAAAACTTATATCCTAATAGTAAAATTGTCGGTATCTATCTACAAAATATCATAAGCCCAATTATCAATTTTAAACCTGGGAAAACTAAAGAAGAACAAATAAACGACCACCTAAAACTAAATGGTTACACTATTGGTAATGAAAACCTTATATCTGAGTTTGATCCAACCTACGAAAACAGTGAGTATATTAAAAGTATGACTCTAACGCAAAATGGATTTAGTAGATACGCCAAAATACTTACTGAAGATGAATTAAAATACTTAGGAACATTTGCTGAAGAAAAAATAGACGAAATGATTAAAAATATAGATAATGCAAACTTCAAAATAGAACCTAAAATTAAAGGTATTGACAACATTAGCTGCAAATTCTGTAAATATCAAAGCATCTGCTTTAAAACTGAAAAAGATAACAAGTACATATACCCAGACGAAGAACTAAAATTTTTAAGAGGTGATGAAAATGCCTAAATGGACAAAAGAACAAGAACTAGCAATCAACACTGAAGGAAGCAATATTATCGTATCAGCCGGTGCTGGTTCTGGTAAAACAGCCGTACTAACTGAGCGTGTAATAACTAAACTTAAAAAAGGCGTTCACATAAATGAACTTTTAATCCTAACATTTACAAATAATGCAGCGGCAGAAATGAAAGAAAGAATTAAAAAAGCAATTAGCAAACTACCAGAACTTACCGAAGAAATGAATCTAATCGAAACTGCTAACATAACAACATTCGATGCCTACGTCTTATCTCTAGTAAAAAAATATCACTATTACCTAGGGCTAGATGCTGGCCTAAGTATCATAGATGCATCCATAATTAAACTAGAAAAGAAAAAACTAATTGATAAAATATTTGAAGATAAATACCAAGAAAATAATAAAGACTTTATTAACTTCATAACAAAATATTGTGTCAAAAATGACAAACTTCTTAGAAAAAAAATTCTCGCAATAGACTCATCCCTAGACCTACTTATTAATAAAGAAGACTTTTTAAATAATTATATTGACAACTACTATACTGACAAAAACCTAGAAAATCTATTTAACTCATATGAAAAACTTATTCAAAATAAAATAAATTCAATAAAAAACAGTCTCGAAAATCTAGGTTATGAAATAGAAGAAAAAACATATCAAAAATTCTTTACAGTTCTAGAGCCACTAATAAAAGCCCAAGACTACAATACTATCAGACTATCACTAGACTTCACAATGCCTAGACTACCTAATGGTTCGGGTGAAAAAGCTAAATATTATAAAACTCAAATTAGTGAAATTACCAAATCTATAAAAGACCTATGCTACTTTAATAAAGAAGTACTTATAAATAATTTAAGAAGTACTAAAAGTGATGCCAAAATAATTGTTGATATCATCAAAGTTTTACACAAAGAAACCGAAAATTACAAATATTCAAAAAATATGTTTGAGTTTAACGACATCAGTAAACTAGCAATTAAACTAATAAAAACAAACGAAGAGGTCCGTACAAATCTTAAAAATTCATTCAAAGAAATCATGATCGACGAATATCAAGATACAAGTGATATGCAAGAAACCTTCATCTCCTTAATTGAAAATAACAACGTTTATATGGTTGGTGATGTTAAACAATCTATCTATCGTTTCCGTAACGCTAACCCAGATATCTTCAAAATAAAATATGATAAATATAAAAACGAAGATGGTGGAAGAAAAATAGATTTAAATAAAAACTTCCGTTCAAGAGAACAAGTCCTAGACAGTATCAACGATATCTTTAATCACATAATGGATGACTTTATCGGAAACGCTAACTATCACAAAGAACACCGTCTAATCTTTGGTAACCAAGGCTTTTACATCTTTGGTAGTAACAAAAATAATAACAATCTAGAAATTTATAACTACGAAAAAGACAAAGATCACACTAAAGAAGAAATTGAAGCATTCATTATTGGAAACGATATTAAAAAGAAAATTAAAGATAAATACCAAGTACTAGATGATGAAGTTCAAAGAGATATAACATTTAAAGACTGTTGTATTCTCATGGATAGAACAAGCAGCTTTGATACATATAAAAAAGTATTCGATTACCTTCAAATACCCCTTAATATTTACAAAGACGAAGATATTCTTTTCACAGATGAAGTATGCTTAATAAATAATATTCTAGGGCTAATAATAAACATCAAAAATAAATTAAACAACGTAGACACTAATTTTTACTATACCAGCATTGCTCGTAGTTACCTATATAACCTAGATGACAATATAATTTACAATAATCTTATAAATAAGCAATTAACTACTACCGAAATATATCAAAAATGCCTGGAAATTAGCAAAAACATCGATAGTATGAGTAACTTTGAAATAATTGAAACCATCATCAAAGACTTTAACTTCTATGACAAAATGATTTCTAAAGGTAACATCCTATATAGAAGTATTATTCTTAACAATCTTTTAGAAAAAGCTCAAAGTTTAAATGACGTTGGTATGAACATCTATGACATGAAAGACTTCTTTGAAAACCTAATGGAAAACTCTGAAGTAATCAAACTCCCCGCAATAATCAGTGACTCGAACTCCGTAACAATCACTAACATACATAAATCCAAAGGATTAGAATACAAAATATGCTACTTCTCTGGCTTTCATAAAGAATTTAACTTAATGGATGTTAAAGATAAAATTTTATATAACGAAAAATATGGTTTAATAATGCCCAGCTATAATGAAGGATTCTCTAATACATTTATTAATACAATTTTCAAAGAAGATAATTTAAGAAATGAAATATCCGAAAAAATAAGACTTCTATACGTAGCACTTACTAGAGCAAAAGAAAAAATGATTATTGTAACAAGCCTTGACAGTGACAAAATCTATGTAACAAACAACGAAAAAGTAATTGATGACTTAGACCGTATGAAATATAAATCATTTAAAGATATCCTCAACTCTGTCTATGAATACATAGAAAAATACATTACAAATGTTAATATTCCCGAGATTAATGATGACTACAAAATATCAAAAAATATTAACTTAGATGGTCTAATAAACACAAATGAAACAATAATCGTAGAAGAAAAAGAATTTCAAACAAGTCCATTAGAAGAAAAACACTTTTCAAAAGAAACAAGTAAACTAATCACTGAAGAAGAAAAAAATAACATGAACTTTGGAACAGAAATGCACTACATGTTAGAAAACACTGACCTTAAAAATCCTGATTACACTTTACTTAGTCCTATTGAAAAAAGCATCCTAGAAAACCTACTTAAAAATGACATCTTTAAAAATATAAACAATGCTGAAATTTATCAAGAATATGAATTTATAGATGATAATGAAACAAGTGAAAAAACAGGTGTTATTGACCTCATGTTAGAGTATAATGACCATATTGATATAATTGACTACAAGCTTAAAAACATTGCTGATAATGCCTATAAAAAGCAATTAAACGGATACAAAGAATATATCAAGAATAAAACTCACAAACAAGTAGACACTTACCTTTACTCACTACTAGATAGAACATTAACCAAAATTGATTAATGTTCTTTTTTCTTGACTAAATGTAAATAATCACCTATATTAATAAACATGAATGAAGAACAACAAAAAGCAGTACTATCACTTAATGATACCCTCCTCATCGCTGGTGCTGGTTCTGGTAAAACGCATACCATAATAAATAAAATAAACTACCTAATAGATAATAACATCTACAAAGAAAAAGAAATCTTAGTTATCTCTTTTACAAATGAATCCGTAAATGATATTAAAAGAAAATGTGATAAAGAAATAGATATCACCACATTTCATAAACTAGCTATAAACATTATCAAAGACGAAAACTACCATCTTGCTGGTAACACCCTAGACTATATCATCAATGAATACTTCGAAAGCTACACTAAAACAAATAAAAAAACAAATCAAATAATTAAAAGAATATGTATCGAAACAACCATTTCAAATCTAAAAACTTACATTAAAACATTTATAAATCTGTACAAAGCAAACTATTCATCAATTGATACACTATGGAATCTTTATAATAAATCACACTTCATAAATAAAGACTACTTAAAAATCATCTTAGACATCTACCTTATCTATCAAAGAGAACTAGAATCATCTGGTACTCACGACTTTAATGATTTAATAATAAATGCCGAAAAACTTATATCAAACAACATTAAAAAAGTACCTTATAAGTTTATAATAATCGACGAATTTCAAGACACATCTTATACAAGACTTAACCTAGTCCTAGCAATTAAAAAAATAAATAATGCCAAAATATTCTTTGTTGGTGATGACTACCAATCAATCTATAGATTTAGTGGCCTAGATTTAAATATCTTTCTAAACATAAAAGAATACATACCAGAAATAACTATTTTAAAATTAGTAATGAACTATCGAAATAATCAAGAAACAATCAACTTAGCAAATAAATTTATAATGCAAAATAAAAAACAGATTGAAAAAACAGTAATCTGCCAAAAAAATTTAAATAAACCAATAAAAATAATTAACTTTTCAAATAAACAAACAATTATAAACAAAATTATTCCCAACCTCTTTGGTACAACACTTATAATGGGAAGAAATAATAAAGACAAGGATGACTATAATATTAAAGAAACTGAAAATCTAAAATTTTTAACAATTCACAAATCAAAAGGTCTAGAATTTGATAATACCATCATAATAAATCTTGAAAACAAAACAAATGGATTTCCATCTAGAATACCTAATCCCAAACTATTAAATAAAATAATTAAAACAGACTCTTACCCAGACGAAGAAGAAAGAAGACTCTTCTATGTTGCTCTTACTAGATCAAAAAACTATACTTACCTACTAGTACCTAAAAACAACCCATCTATATTTATTACAGAAATTAAAAAATACGGAAAAGAATATATTGAAGAAATTAATCTTTAGAATAATAAATTTTTGTAATTGGATATCCTTTACTATATATCATTTCCTTATATTCAGTACTACTTTTACTATCTAAGTATTTACTAAAATCCTTCATAAAAATATTCACATCACCACCCATATAATCAAAACAATCATCATAAGAACAAACTCTATCAAAATATTTATCTGACACTTTATCACTAAAATTAAGTGTAGTAACACCTTCAGGATACACAACATCACTATTTTCATAAGCATAACTTTTACTAAAAACCAAATAACTTAAAACTATTCCATAAAATAAAAATAAATTAAAAACAACATACTTCCTCATACACATCAGTATTATTATTCCCAAATAAAAAAAATATAAACAAAAAAAGGACTATTTCCAGTCCCATTTAAACTCTTTATAAGCCTTAATGTAATTATATCTAATCTTTAATAAAAGTAACTTCCTTAAGAAACCGTTATCCTTTTTATAATTAAGTGCTTCTGTTCTATCTTTCCACATAGATAAAGCCTTCTTCTTAAACTTTTCATTTGTAATGTACTTCTTAACTACACACTTAGGTACAAACGTCTCAAGTACTTCCTTATCACAAACCTTATATTTAAGCTCCTTGCCTTCAATTAAATCCTTATAAAGTAACTCAATCAAATTAAATCCAGCAGGTGTTATATAATAAGAACATCTTCCTTGTCTAGCATTAATCTCCATTACTTTATACTTACCATCTCTAACATCATACTTCATATCAAATTCAGCAAATCCTTGATATCCTATTTTCTCAGTAAACTTTCTAATCTTCTCAATTTGCTCCTCTACTCCAGGATACTGTGAATACCCATTAATAATAACAGCTGCATTACCAATCATTCTAGGAGCATGCTCTTGCAGACCTATTTGAGCAAAAGAAACCATCTTTACCTTCTTATTCTTATCTGCATAAACTACTGCATCAAATAAATGTGAATCATCACCAGGAATATACTCTTGAATAATAATTGTATCCGTATAATTACCCTTCTTAAACTTATCAATAACATCAAGTAACTCTTCCATCGTATCTAACTTATAAATCTTCTTCTTACCAACAAAATTAATATGTTTAAATAAAATAACATTTGCTGGTTTAACAATTACCGGGAAAGTTATATCTTCTGGTTTAATCTCTTCATTCTTAGTACAATCATAATAAATACTTCTTGGTAAATCAATTACACTATCTGCATACGTCTTATAAAAGTCTTCCTTATTAACTAAAGTATGTTGTAACTTAACACTAGGATAATTAAAGAAAAATTTACTCTTAAGCTTACTCTTATTCTTCGCTATAAACTCACCATAAGTCTCATTACTACTAACAAGAAGTATTTTCTCCTTCTTATGCTCTTCATAATACTTATCTAATTCACTTAAAAATACTTTTTCATCCCATAGATTCTCTACATACTTAATATTTAAAATCTTAGTATATCTCGTATAAGCAAAAGGCTTCTCACCAGGAATTATAATACTAAGCAAATCTGCTTTCTCTCCCGTAAACTCATGATAACATCTAGCTAAATAATAAGCATTAATATCATTTCCAATAATAAGTGCTCTAAACTTCTTCATCTTCTATCCTCTTTCCATTATAAACATAAATTCTTGGTACTCTGTATGTAACACTGCAAATTAACTTATACACATTAACTCCAGTATAACCAGCAATCTCACGAATACCAATCATATCACCAAATATAATAACCTCATCACCTAATTTAACATCCTCATCAATTATAACAGAAGTTATATCCATATAATTAGTAATAGTCTTATACTTCTTACCCTTAATCTCTACATAATATGGTTTAATAAGTGCAAAATCAGCAAAGCCATAAGGAAGAATCCCTATCTTAATATTAGACTTAGCATCATACATACCACCATATCCAACACCTTCTCCAGGCTTAATCTCTTTTATTTCCATAACATTAGTAACAAACTTAAATGCAGTATTTAGCTTTAAAGGACTAACATCCGGAACATACTTCTTAAAAGTTAACTTATTAAAAAGTTTTCTCTTCCAAGAAAGTGGAAATGATCTTTTCGCAAATCCATACATTACAACACCTAATCTTACCCCATTCGCAAAATCAAATGCCTTATGTTGCTCCATCGTCAAACTTCTATCCAAATGAACAATATCTACCTTACTTAAATCTATATCCTTAGTTATCTCTTTAAATCTAGATACCTCTTTATTTAGCTCTTCACCTACTCCAGAATATAACTGAGTAAACACACCCTCCATATATAAATTCTTATCTGAATTATTATAAATATAAGAAGCTACCTCACTAGACTTAACACCAAATCTATTCATTCCCGTATCAATCTTCAAATGAAATTTAACCTTTATTTTCTTTTTCTTAATCTCATCAAAAATATCTTTATTATCTATCGTTATCGTAATATTATTCTTTGAAGCAACCTCAGCATCACTAGCACTAACTGGCTCCAAAACTAATACAGGAACATCACTATATCTTTTTCTAACCTCTAATCCTTCTTCTAAAGTAGCTACTGCCAAATAATTAACGCCGGACTTAAGCATATACTTAATAACTCCTAGCCCATGCCCATAAGCATTTGCTTTAACCACTCCAAAATAATACTTATAAGAAGAATACTCTTTTATTATTGCTTTAACATTATCCTCAATAACATTACAATCAATAAGTGCATATGTCTTTCTATACATCAAATCACAACCTTAATTAACAAAAAAATTATATCATTTATTACTATTATTTACAATAAAATGGCCTTTATTCTAAACTATATACTTACTTCATTGACTTTCTTTTTACTCTTTACAAATGACACAACTTTAGCTTCACTCGAATATATAAAATTCAAAAAATCTGCAATTGAAATATCTGCTTTAAATGTAGTTTCACCTTCATAAATATCTTCAAACAATATCCTAACATCATCAAAAGAACCACTTTGAATAACCGTATACTTACCATGAGCAATACTATTTCTTATTCCATTAATAATACCCCTGTTATAAACAAGTAAACTATTGTCAGTTACATAATCTACTGCATCATCATAAGTTGCTTTAGCTGATGCTACATCACTAATCATAGTTGCTTCTAAAATCTTATCATTATTTAAATTAGCACTAAGTACTGCCTGTGCCTTAGTATTTCCACTTAACTTAACCGCATTTAAACTCTCAGTATTCTTCTGTATCTTACTTTGAATAGCAGCAAGTCTTTTAGAAGCTCCCATATAAGTTTCCTTATGACTATCTATTGGTCCATTATCCGGCTTTAAATAACTAACATTAAATGCCGAAAAATCTAACGTGCTATAATCAAATCCAGTATTATCTCCACTAGTAAAAGCATTCTCATTATCTAACAAATCATCATGTAAATATCCAAACAAAGTATTGAATAAACTAACTGAAGCCGCAGCAAGTTCTTCATTACTAGCAACAAAAAAATTATCATATTTATTTGCTATATAATTACTAATTTTATCCTTATCAGTAGATTGCAAGTCATACGCAGCCTCAAGTAATATAAAATCATTAAAAGAAGCACTTATCTCACTAAACTTCTTTCCTTCCGTAACTCTCTTTAAAACTTTATCACCTATAGCATTCACTGCTTCAGTATATTCTTGATCCTTTAATACTTCAAACAAACTATCTGCAAACTCATCAAAAGCATCAAACTTAACATATCTTACATCCCAATCAAAATCATACTTATCCTTTACCATATCTTTAAACAAAGTAAAAGCCTTTAAATTAGAAGTACTTTTGTAAGTATCAATTACCTCATCTAACATATCCGCTAGATCTTTACTAATAATTACCCCATCTTTACTTTTCAAAGTAACTTCCACCTTTTTAAAATTAGATATAACTCTCTTAACCTCTTTACTATCTTTTAAAGGTTTAGTTCTATTCTTTTCTGCTTTTTCATTCATAACAAAACTTTTCTCACAAACCTTCATTTTTACTCTTCTAAAATAATTCTTAAGAGAATAAATAACAAAAGTAGCAAGCTTATCTATATTTAGTTTTACGCCTCTTCCAGCAAAATCTAAAATAACCCTGTTATGATCTAAATCAAACATAAAATTGCCATGAGCAAGCTTATTACGAATCATCGCAACTACAGTAGCAGCATCACTAAAACTATAACCGTCTATTACATAACCATTATCAGTCTTGGTTGCTATCATACTAACCGACTTAGCTAATTCATCTGCAAATATCTGTGTCTCAAACTTAAGTTCCGGAGCCTTTGTAACAATCTCTTCCTTTATTCCAAGAAGTATATTACTAATAAGTGCTACTCTAGCTGCATTATAATTCTTCTTATCAAGAATATAACTGCCATCATACTCATCACCCACAAACTGATTAAGTAAAAATAAAGAATAAGCCTTCGCTCCAGAATAATAATCTAACATACTATCAATTTTATCCATAAAAATCACCTGTCTCTTTTAAATTATATCATATCACAAAAAAAGGATAAAACATTACCCTAATTATCATTCCTTAAAAAGGTAAATACATCTTAAATTTAACAGATTGCCCATTTAAAATAGTATTCTCCCAATATCTCAACAAATCTTTTTGATTAATTTTTATACATTTAATAGCCAAAGACGTGATACGATTATCATGAATTTTTTTTGTATCTATTATAGATAAATCCTTTAAATTTACTCTAAATTCTAAACTACCATGCTTACAATGAATATGTGGAACATGATGTAAATCTTTCTCATTTGTATGAAAAAAGAAATGTATGCCTCGACATCTGCCAACATCACCACCAATACCTCCAAAAATACACGAAGCTTTTATGATTTTATTAGCTAGATGAAATTGCTTATCCAAATTATTTAATGTAATATCTTCAAAAGAAATAGAATATTCATATCGCATTTTTTTAAAATTATATTCTAATTCAAATAAATTTGAATCAACAACATAATTTATTGGATAGTCAATATTTTTAAAATCTAGTCCAAGAAGCAAGCAAGCTTTTTCTAAAGCTGAAGATAATGTATAATTCCCATCAAATTTACCCCTAAAATAATACACAGTTTTTTCAATATTATCAGGTATAATTCCGCGAATTTTAATTCTAAAATTCACCTCAATTTTATTATCCATATTTAAAACTATTCTCCATCAAAACTCATATTATTCTCATAATTAGTAATAATAACTTCCTTAACCTTGCCCCTCTTCTTACCATTAGAATTAATATTACGATTAGCTTCAATAACATAAATATTATAATCTTTATATAGTTCACTAATTAAACTAGTCTTATTATTTGATAGCATTACATAACAGCCCCTATCACTTAACTCTTTAAACACACTAGCAAGTCTAACTTGTTCATTCTTGCCAAAGCCTTCTTCAGTATAACTATTAAAAATAGAAGTATCTGAATCATACGGAGGATCAAAATAAATAAAATCCCCTTTCTTAGCATCTTTAACAGCTTCTTCAAAATCAACAGAAAGCATCTTTACATCATTATAATTAAAATATCCACAAATAATTCCTAAATTCTGCCCTTCATAAGTATTAACACTAGTTTTTTTCCCAAAAGGAACATTAAACTCATTCTTACTATTAACTCTATATAACCCATTAAAACAAGCTTTATTTAAATAAATAGTTCTAGCAGCCCTCTTATAATCAGGAAGTCTATTAAACTTAGCCTTATCCCTATCTAAATTTCTAATTTGATAATAATACTCTTCACTATGATTAGCTTCATGATGATTAAGTTCTCTGCACATCGCATCAAACTTTTTAGCATCCTTCAAACACTCATATACATTCATAAGTTCCTTATTACCATCATTAATAACAGCACTTCTAGGTGATAACTCAAAAAGTAAAGCTCCACCACCAACAAATGGCTCATAATAAGTATTAAACTCATTAGGTGCATAAAACTTTAACTTATCAATAATCTGTCTCTTACCACCAGCCCACTTAACAAAAGGCTTTCCTTTTATCATTTAAATCACCTCATACAAGATATATTCTATCATAAAGTAAAGAATATACAAAAAGAATTATAAAAAACTTAATAAATCAATATTGCATAATAGTTTAACAATTTTATTCATATATTATTTTGTTAATTCAAACATTTCATTGCTAATCAGACTATTAGCTAATTCATTACTTCTTAGTGAAATTTGTTTATAAGTATTAAAATTAGAATAATCCTTCAAAGAAATAATCTCATTACTTTTCTCACCATTATCAAATCGCCACATTAATCTCAAATTACCTATTTTATTTAGGACTTGATTTTTAAACAATAAATAATCCATACCATCACAAACACCAGGAATATTAAAATCATTATTCTCTTTTAATTTTAAAACTTGTATCCCATTTCTATTATTTACATAATAAAAACAATTAGTATCTTCTTTGTCCGGATTTTGTGGTAATATATGGTCTATCTGAATGGATTCTCTGTTATTCAATACATATAAACTTTTATCATAATCTATACGACCATTATTTGAAAATTCATAAGCTGCAAGTATAACTCTTGAAGCAATTCTCTCTTTTCTTTCGCTATAACCTATATAATTTATTAAATTAGTCTTTATTGCATCTTTTTCGATACCCTCCATCTTCAAACTATTAATAAATTCTTCTATAATCTTTTTCGTATCAAATCCATTCAAATAAATATAATTCATAATTTTTTCAAATACTTTTATAGCATCTTTACTGTCTCTATTTGATAAAGTTTGAAAAGAAAACATATATACAAAGGAAGATTTTATTATATCGGTTATATCAGTTTTGCCGATTTTACTTTCGCCAAATTCACAGTAACTTCTAAATAATAAAGCCTTAGGATGTTCATATTCTAATAAATTCATACACGTCGCATAAAACTTAAATTTGATATTATTAATTAAAAATTCATTTTTATTAATTAATTTTTTATAATATCCAACTTTAGACACCATATCATCTAAAAATGCTTTAAAAGCCTCACTTATGTTATTTTTAACATAAAATTTCATCAAATCATTACTCATCGATCTAAAATACTTAGCACTTATATTTACTCTATAATATTTTATAAAGCCTTTTACAAAGGTATACATATAATCTTCCAATTGATCCTCTGTTTCTTTTATTAAATAACCCCACTTTTCAAGATAAATTTGATAATCATTTCCACTTATATTTTGAAAAATATAGCTTTTTATCAAATCAATTTGATCTAATTGTTTGCCTTTGCTATTAATTGATTCAAATATTTCAAATAATCTTTTTATATCGTTTTTATCAACAGTAATAGCTATAAACTTTAAATTATTAATTATAAAGTCTATAAATTTCAAAAGATTATCACATTTTTGTTCCATATCTTCAACAGATAAAATCTTTTCAAAAATATTTCTGTTTATTGTTTTTAAATTGGAAATAACTCTCTCTTCTAATTTATTTTCAAAATTATATGATTCTATAGTTTTTAACAGATCTGGATTACCAGCATTTAAAAATACTTGATCAAATATATATTTTACAACTTGTTTTTCAATTCCACCAGAACAAATCAAAGGTTCTTCTCTATTTGGGGTTCTACCATCCGTTATTTTCCACAAATACTCTTCAATTGATACAACAGACCTATCATTCCCAACACCTAATAATTTTGCATAATGATAAAGTATAAGTAATGTTAAAGCTAAAGTTGTAATTCTCTGCTGACCATCTATAACATCATATTGACTAATACTGGTCTTAATCTGCCTATTTAACGATAAGTAGACAGTTCCAATAAACATTTCATCATCCGGTTTATTGTTAAAATATTCCATAATATCATTAAATAACTCATTAATTTCATCGTTAGTCCAGCTATAAGGTCTTTGAAACACAGGAATTGAAAAACAGTTATTAAATAATGTTTTAATATCCTCAACATGAGGTGGTTGTTCAAATATTGGCTTACTCATTTACTACTCCTATTCTATTCATACTCTTTGATAAATTTTTTATATTCATCTATTGATTCACTTTTTAATTTTTTTGATACTTCTTCAATATATAAATCAAATTGTTTAATATCCAATGATTTATCAACGATTTTTAAAAACATATCTATCGTGATTGGAACTAGTGTTACGTCTTCTTCCTTGGCTTCGAATTTATAGTATCTTATTGTATCCTCATGAATAAATGGAGCAACCAACATAGCTTTATTTATTAAATCACTAGTATTTGAATTTGCTAAATGTCTAGAGACAGTCGTTGTCTCCATATTTATTTGTTGTGTTTTATTTCTAATAGTTGTTACTTCTATATTATAATGAATTGAGTCACCAAACAATTCAACGTCAGCACTTCCACCAGGCGCTTGTGAAAGAGGTAATCCGTTATCATCAAGTATTAAATTACCTGTGACCTTCTCTTTCCCAAATTTTGAAGCTAACAATAAAGCTGAGAACCATTCTAATCTTACAAATTCTTCTACATCCGGTAAAGAAGTTTCACCTTCCACCGTTCTATTAATTAATCCAAGTTCCTTTTTTATATTTTCATATGGGAAATCTTTATAATCATTATTATCAAAAACATATTTATAATAAAGTTTTTCAATTTCTTGGCATTTTTCTAATGAAAAATCGGTAATATCACCACAATATTTAATAGCTTTTGCTTTTTCCTTAATTATCTGATAAAAATTAAATTTTGATTCTTCCCATGGTAACATAATATTTTCTAAATATTCAAAATAAGCGTCTTTATTTTTAAAATTTTTCCAACTGTAATTTTTATATTTATCTAATATCAATTTAATTTTAGTCAATTCATATCTATTAAAATTAATATATCTAATTTTATATCCGGCTCTTTCCACCAATAAGCCAGTTTTTTTAAATTTTCTTAATACTTCATCTGCATAACTTCCAGGACCATAAATTGTTTTTCTGTCATATTTATTAATATTATTAATCTCTAAATACTTATATGCAAATTGTTCAAGTTCTTTGGTGCCATAGACTTTTTTATATTCGATAATCTCATCAAAAACTTTTTTGTAATTACAATCCTTCATTGTTAATACAAAAACTCCAAAGTCATACAATGTAATTCCCTTATAATTAGGATCATCTTTATAATAATTATTCATTTCATTAATAATAAATAGTGTATTTAAAAAAGGAATTGCTTTGTTATAAGCAGTATTTCTGGTTGGACTACCATATTGTAATCCAATCATTGCCCTTGTATAAACATCTTGTTCACTAATATTTTCTTCTAAAAGTTTCTTACCAAGTTCTGTTACTCTAATTCTATATCCACGATTTGTACCGAGTCTCTGAATTAGCGCTTGATTTTCTAAAGATATAACATAATCCCCGACTCGACCAGCAATACCATTAGATGGTCTATTTTCAATTATAATTTTAGTCAGTTCATCTTCAGTTAAAATATCACCACTTTTAATTTTGTTTTTTATATCATCAGACAATCTTACAGGCGTTAAAGTACCAGATTGAATTGCATCTTTATAAATTTCATATTTCAATTCATTCGTAAAATATTTACCTTCATATCTTCTCATTATTTTTAAAAATTCTATATTCTTATCTGGAACTCTAATACTCGTATTAAAATTATATATTTTATATCCTTTTCTATTCCCAGCAACTTTTCTATAATTATTCATCACTACACCTCATCTTATAATTGGTAATCAATACTTCTTGAGCAATTGTAATATTTTTCTTTCTATAATTTGAATTTAAATATTTTCTATTTAAATATATAACATTATATTTTTTTGACCATTCTTTTAACAATTCATTTATTTTTCCATTAGACTCAATTACATTAGATAATGCAAACTTACAACCTTTTTTATCTAATTCATCTAATTTATTTAATAAATCAATCTCATCATTTTCATTCCATAATGTATTATATGGAGCTTGAGTTATTAAATATGGAGGATCAAAATAAAACATGGCATTCTTATTTTCATATAAACTATTATCTCTAAAATCTTTATTAGAAATAATAATTTTTTTATTTTGGAATGCAGCACAATATTCCATTGTTTTTTTTCTCAAAGAATTTGAGTAATCAACTTTTCCTACCGGAACATTATATAATCCTTTTGAATTAAATCTAATATAATGGTTAAATCCATAAATAATCAAGGCAAATAACTTAATTGTAGTTGGTTCATTATTATAACTTTCTTTTAATTTATTAAATGGCTCTTTATTGAATTTTGACAATCCTTCATGTTTTTCTTCCGGATAAAAGTGTAATCCATTTCTATATGAATCAGTAAAACCATAAGTTTTAATTATTTTATCCATTTCTTTAATAATTTTATCTGAATCATTAATCATAAAAAAATTCAACAATTCTATAGTTATATTATTATTATCATTTAATACTACGTTTTTACTTCTAGAATTAAGACCTACTAACCCACTTCCAGCAAAAACATCTACAAAGTCATCTGTTTCCTTTAAATACGGGATTAACTGATTTAATAATTTAAATTTATTACCGGTATAATTCAACGGTGAATTAATCATCAACTCTCTCCATTGAGATGTTATAATATTTTTTATTAATTTCAGAACCAATTATATTTCTTTTTTTATTTTTGCAAGCCAATGCCGTAGTACCAGATCCTAAAAAAGGATCATATATTAAATCATTTTCATTTGTATGTATGTCAATTAATTTCTCCATAACTTCCAAATGTTTTTGAGTTGGGTGTAACCTCTTTTTACCACCAGGAACTGTTCCAGTAATTATTTCTGGCTTTAAATATCCGACATCATCTGGTTTATTAAATGTCCAAGGCTTGCCTATTTTAACAGCCCAAACGGCAAACTCACAATCATTAACGTATCTTCTATCAACATTTCTTGGCATAGGATTTGTTTTTATCCATCTAATAATATCCTTTACAATAAATCCACATTTTTCAAGTTGTTCAGAAATCATTCCTAGATTTTTCCAATCATTAAAAATAATAATTGTTCCACCAGGTTTAATTAAATCTGAAACGTCTCTAATCCATTTTTTTTGATCAAAATTATAATCCCATTCTCCATAATTCATCCCACTTCTACCCATATTTGAATAACCAAGTTGATGTTTTCTACTAACACCATATGGAGGATCTGTTATTACTGCATCCAATTTTATATTATTTTTTTTTAATCTTTTTACTGTTTTTTTATAATCCTCATTATATAACTCTATCATTTTAAAACCACCTAGCCTATGCAAATAACCATAAAATATAATTATATTTTTAAATCTTATTAAATTCAATATTCAAAAACATTTTGATAGGAACATTATAAACAACCAATAGAAATATTTAAAAATACAACATTTTAAATAACTACTTTTTATATAATCTCCAATAATTAAAAATAATTTTTAACTTAACTTCTACTATTTTTTATATCTAAAACTATTTTAATACAATAAACCCCATAAGTAAATAATAAACAATTCTTTTAAAACCCATTTTTTACATATTATTAATAATTCACAAAAAATGGTTTAAATTTATCTTAAACACGGGTAAATATCTTAAGATAATCAAAAAACTGGAATCGCTCCAGCTTTAAGTATGTTTTTTTTCACATTTCCAAAATTGATGTTCCCCATCCAAGAACACTACAAAAAATGTATTATTATAGATAAAACCACCTAATACAACTTTACCCATGATATGTAAAGCTGACCAGTTAACATCATCTTCAATATATGAAGGAGGAACAAATCCAGATTTTTTAGGAAACTCTCCATATTCCTTAAATTTATCTCCAAGCCTTCTTATTATTGGCTCTTTACAGTATTCCATTAGTGTCTCATTCATTTTTAATAGGTATCCTTTTTGTTCCCAGTCTTTGAAATTTTGTCCCTGATTTCTATCTAAAAATTCAAAACTAAATCTAAAGTTTTGGTCATATTTACTTAAGCACTCATTATTTAAAGATTGCCCCTTTAATAGACTTTCTGGTTTATATGATTGATTTTTTAATTTATTAAGATTTTTTCGCATATAATCTACTACTATAAAATTGTTTCATGGTATTTTTATCAATGCATTTATTCTTTTTTCTAGCTACTTTCCAAGGTTCCTCTGAATGAGTCAATGTTTCTAAATAATATCCAGTTTTATCTCCGTATTCATCTAATACATCGTTTATTATTTCAATTTGTTCTTTTGTTGCTTTTAAATCAAAACCATTACTTATTCTTAAATTATCATACAAGATAGATTGATTTTTAAAGTAATCCCATACTTTTCTAATTACTGGTCCGTGTTGCCAAGCCTCTATTTGCTCTTCAAACAAATTACTTCCAGTAAACACCGTATACCATGCTTCTATATAGTAAAGTAATTTTTGTAACTTAAGATGATTAACAGGATAACTTTTTTTATTTAAATAATTAATAATATACTTCGAAACATCAATTGGATTTAATTTGTTATTCATATTTATCACCCTACTCCCTATTATCAATATAATCATATCATAAAAATCAAAATTCCTCAACTACTGAAAAGGTAAAAATTATTGTACTACTATTTAGCACTTTTAACAATATAATATATGCAAATTTTATTTATTTTGATTATTTTTAATATAATTTGTTACATCATTTATTATTTATTAAAATATATTATTAAATAAACGGTATTTAACTTTTTACAAAAAATTTTATAATAATTATTTTATTTCCCTTTCACCACAAAAAAACGAGCGCTTCCACTCCATTCAGAAGACTATTAATTTTGACTTATTTTGTTTTAAATCCTTTATTTTTGTTTAAATTTTTTATCAATTTTGATTAAAATAAATTAAAGCATAAATATAAAACCTTGTTACCTAATTACCTAAAAATTATCATAAATCTTCTATTTGGCTTACTTCATCAATAGCTTCTTTTTCTATTAATATTGCAGAAACTAATTTTATAAAGTTTTCTGATAGTTTTAACAAATGGTCTGAATATTCTTTAACCTTACTTTTTTCTCTATTTCTTAAAGTAAATTCTGAAGAAGTCATATCAACATCTAGCTCATGAGTTATTTGATTTCTTACCTTAAATATTTCTCTTAATTTTTTATCATCCGGTTCTAACTTCTTTGTTTCAATATTAAAGTATGAAGCAACGCGAAAAAGTTCTTCTGCACTTTGTAAACTATTTTGTGTTAGTTCCTTTTTTAATACTGAGATTAAAATTTTTCTTGGATTTTCACATATCAAAAGTTCTGTTAATAAATTAAAATCCGTTTCACTTTTATTTTGAATTTTCTTTGTAGAAAATTGTTTAAATTGATTAAAAGCTCCTTCATCATGTTCTATAACATATTCTAATGTATCATTTATAAGTTGTTTAACAATTGCATCAACTCCCGAACACGAAAATAAAACTATTGCTCTTAAAATATTTTGATTTTCTTCTTTTTGTTCTAATGAATTATATAAGGAAAAGAATGAACATATTGTACTTTTTAAACTTGTTAATATCATATTTGATTTTTTTAGCATTTTGTTATCCATTATTCTTCACCGTCCAAAATTGATTTTTCTACATCTTCTGTTCCACTAATATAGCCTATATATCCTTTATATCCCGGATAGCCCGGATAGCCCGGATAGCCAGGATAACCAGGATAACCAGGATATCCTAAATATCTTTGAAATCTATTTTTTAAAAGCCTATTTTCTTTATAAACAGTTCCTAAATATTTTCCACCAACTGTAACTGCTATAGTTTCATCCCATGGAAACCAACCTATCCATTTACATTCAGTGTTATAGAGATACTTTCCTTTCTTAAAAGCAATCCAGTTTCCCTCACTATTATATAAATGCTTTACTTTAGTCATTTTATCACCATATTTAATTATATTATATTATTATTTATATATAAACCATTTTCTATGTTTTTTGATATTGTATTAATAAACATTTTGATTTTGAAGTTTATTAATAATTTTATATATCTAAAATCTTAATTCAAAATAATTATTTAATTTTTGTTTCTCCTTTACTTCATAATTTTTTTGTGTTTTCTACCTTTGTTTAAATTATCTTTAGCCAACAGTGGTTGTAAATTCGTATAATAACGTAGCTTGACTTCTTCTGTTTTTGTTGTTGCCAATTGTATTATATAATCTATATGAATTTCATTTATCGTTTCCAACACATTTCGTCTACAAATTTTGAATCAATACAAATAACAAAGTAATCTAACTCCAACCAATTATTTCAATACCTTAAAAAATACTACCTAATTACCAGCTAAAGTACATTTTTTTAGTTTTATTTTTTTGAGAAACATTTATAAAAAAAGCCAAAAAAAAATGGAGCCATTCGGCTCCTTCAGGGGGTTTTGGTTGATACACCTTAACATTGAATTCGTTAAGGTTATCAGCATGATATCTCTACCATGCTAAAATAATCATAAACGAATTTTCATTCTTTGTCAATCACAATTTTTAATAATTTACAAAATGTTAATTAAAATAGTAAATTCTCTATTCTTTAAAAAACGGGAAATAAGTTTTATAATACTTTTCGTTTTATTTGTCATGAAAGAAAATTAAACAAAATTATTTAATTTTTTTAAGTTCTTCGTAATACAAAATAAATGTTACATTCATATAAGGAACAAGCCAAATATATAAAATTCCTAAAGTAAAAATACCGAGTAATAACCAGCCAAAGAAACTAAGAACTAACATAAAATAATCCATCTTATATCCATTCATCATTTCCTTACTTTTTCTAATGCAATCCATCGGATTTGTATTTCCATCAATCATTAATAAATTTACCATTGAGTAACTTAATGCCGCAATAATACCAGGAATAATAAGAAGTAATGCCCATAAAGTTGAAAATAGTGAAGTTAAAAACCATACCCCAAATATTGGCCCAAACATCTTGTAATATTGAAACATTCCTTTAATATCACACTCTTCACCTCTAACAAATTTCATTACATAAGCAGTAGCACCAAAACTTAGTGGTAACGTAATAATCGTTGATAGCATTTGTGCACTTGTATTAACATAAATATTATCACTATTTACTCCAAAAAATGCTCCAATAAGCGAATTTATCAAAGACACAATAACAAACGGTATTACTAAATCCCACACATGACCTTTAATCATAGCTTTGGCTTTTTCTTTTAATTCTTTTCTATTCATATCCTCACCAATATAATTATATACAATTTTAAAATTCTAAGCAATAGTTAAGTTCTCAAGAATTTCCTTCTGATCTTTATAATCATCTAAATTCTTACTCTTCAAAAATTCCTCAGCATCACTTTTACATTGCATTAAAATTTTATAATCTCTATTTAAATTTGCAATTTTAAAACTCTGCTCACCACTTTGCCTAATTCCAAAAATATCTCCTCCACCTCTTAGCTTAAAATCTTGCTCACTAATATAAAAACCATCATTACTTTCTTCCAAAACCTTTAATCTTTCTGCATCATAATCACTTATCAAATAACAATAACTTTGCATGTCATTTCTACCAACTCTACCTCTTAACTGGTGAAGTGTAGCAAGTCCAAATCTTTCTGCATTAAAGATAACCATCATCGTCGCATTTTTAACATCAACACCAACTTCGATTACCGTTGTTGAAATCAATATCTTTGTGTCACCGTTTTTAAAACTATTCATTACTTCATCTTTTTGATTAGGTTTCATTTTTCCGTGCAATAAGCCCGTTGGAACCATTCCATTAAATGCTACATCAAACTTGTCTTTTAATGAAGTAACATTCATCTTTTCATCCTCTTCATCATCAATAAGTGGAGCTACGACGTATATTTGATGCCCTGCTTTTATTTCATCTAGCATTTTCTCTAAAACATTTTTAAGTTCACTATTTTTAAAAATTTTAGTAATAATTTCTTTTCTGCCACCAGGTTTAGACCTAATCTCCGTAATATCCATATCACCATAAATAGTTAAAGCAAGTGTTCTAGGAATTGGTGTTGCACTCATATATAACACGTCAACATCTTTTCCTTTTTCTTGTAAAGTCTGTCTTTGATTAACACCAAATCTATGTTGCTCATCAGTAATAACAAGCCCAAGATTATTATAAACAAGTTCATCATTAAGTAAAGAATGTGTGCCAATTAAAACTTGAGTCTCACCATTTTTTAAATTTTGTAAAATTTTATTTCTTTCACCTTTTTTAGTTGAACTTGTAAGTAACTGAATATTTAACTTATCTCCAAAAAGACTTTTTATATTATTAAAATGTTGTACTGCTAATATCTCAGTCGGTGCCATAAGCACGCCTTGATACCCCGCTAGCATATTCATATAAAGCGCAATAAAAGAAACTATCGTCTTACCACTACCAACATCACCTAAGATTAATCTATTCATTTTCTTCTTAGATAAAAAGTCTCCCTTAATATCACTTACTGCCTGCATTTGTCCATTAGTTAAGTTAAATGGCAAACTACTAATAAAATTATTAACCTTATCTTCATCAAAACTCTTAATGTTAAATTTGCCATCACTTGCATTCTTCTCTTTTAAATAACTTACCTTTAACATAAAAGTAAATAACTCTTCATAAATCAAATGCAAATCTGCTTTTTTCAAACTGTTAATATCTTTAGGTTTATGCACATTAGTAACCGCTTCTTTTTTATTTATAAAATTATACTTTTCTATTAAATAATCTGGCACATTACTTTTAATTTCTACAGTATTATCCAAAATCTCATCAACCAATTTTTTAAAATTGCTTCTTTTAATCCCTTGATTCAAATGATAAACAGGCTCAATGACTGTTTTCGTTATTGGTGTAAGCTTTATATCACTCGCCATAAATGTATTAGATTTTCTATTATATTTACCAATTACTGATATATAACTTTTAATTCTAATATTCGGTTTTAAATAAGCCCTATTAAAGATAGTAACATTTACTAGTTCACTTCCAGTATTAAATGCAAAAGATAATTTATTAAGATTTTTTCTTATAAAAAATACTTTGGCTGCAGACTCAACATATCCAGTAATTGTGCATGTATCGCCTTCACTACACTCACTTAACTTAACTGGTGTATAAACATTATATCTATAAGGAAAATAATTAATAACATCATCTTTTGTATATAAATTAAGTGCTTTTAAAGCAAGTAAACTTTTAGGTCCAATTCCTTTTATATCTTCTAGCATTGTAATCACCATCTTTTATTATTTTTTTATTAAAAATGCTTGACAAAAGTGTCTCATTCGGTTAGTATATAAATCACCAATTCACTTATAGGCGAATTGGTGCTAGTATCACACTAGCCAACCCCTTTTTATTCTTTGAGGCTGCTTATTAAGCAGCCTCCATTTTTTTATTTATTTAATAAATTTTTATAATATTCATAACGCTCTTTTGCAGCGTTTTTATTTTTTTCTAATAACACATCAGCTTTTTCTTTATCCTTTAAAATTAATGCATTATATCTTACCTCATTACGCAAAAAATCATCATACTTTTCAAAATTAGGCTCAGCACTATCAATATGAAGCTCACCATCAAAATATCTTATAAGTGTCACATAACCACACATTACTGCAAGTTTTTCCTCATTAATAGAGTTACCCATACCACCTTTAATTCCTTGCTCTATACAAGGACTATAAGCAAGAATAATAGACGGTCCATCATGTTCTTCAGCCTCTTTAATAGTCTTAATCGCCTGCATCATATTAGCACCTAAACTAATCTGACCAACATACACATTAGGGTATCCCATACAAATCTTAAATAAATCTTTCTTATAAGTATCCTTACCCATATCAGCAAACTCTGCTACTGCCCCAATATGTGTACTCTTACTAGATTGTCCACCGGTATTAGAATAAACTTCAGTATCAAGCACCATAATTCTAACCTTTTTATTACTTGAAAGCACATGATCTAAACCACCAAAACCTATATCATAAGCCCAGCCATCTCCACCAATAGTCCATACACTCTTAGGCGTTAAATAATTAACCAAATCAGAAGATACATACTTCTTAGCTTCATCTAATACAGCATTAATCTTCTCATAATCATTCTCATTATCTTTAACAAACTTATAAAGATTAGCAGCTGCTTTATTAGCCTCAAGCTCTTTAAGTGCCCTAGCATGTAACTTATCATAAGTTCTTAACATACCATAGCCATACTCAGTATTATCTTCAAATAAACTACTACCCCAAGAAACATTATAAGGCATACTTGGACAAGATGCCCCATATATACTAGAACATCCTGTAGCATTTGCAATAACAAGTCTCTTACCAACAATCTGCGTTAATAACTTAATATAAGGCGTCTCACCACATCCAGCACAAGCTCCAGAAAACTCAAATAATGGCTTTTTTAAAGAAACTTCTTTTATATTATTAGCACTTGTTACATCATTTTCATAATTTTTAAATAAATCATCTGCTCTTTTTTGATTCTTATCATCAATTTCTCCCCAAGATAGACACTTAACAGGACATATATTAGCACATAAACCACAAGCCGTGCAATCCCTCTCACTTACTGCCACAATAAACTTATTTTTCTTATCTAAGCTATCCTTTGCATCGCTCGCATACTTATCATTCTTATCAATTACAAAAGGCCTAATAACAGCATGAGGACAAACAATATTACACATACCGCACTCAATACATCTATTCTTATCCCACTTAGGAACCATACTAGCCATGCTTCTCTTCTCTAAAGCACTAGTCCCACCTTTCGTAGTTCCATCACGCATCTCATAAACATCACGAGTACTTAACTGATTACCTCTTCTAGAATTAATATAATCAAACACTGTATTACCAAACTTCATATTATAAGTACTAGCACTATCTATCTTACACTCTTTTAAATAATATTTACTTTCCTTAATACATGAAACATTTGCTTTAACAATATCTTCACCCTTAGTAAAGAAACGTTTCTTAACATTCTTAATAAGCACTTTTTCATAATCATCAAAACCAAACAAATTTAAGATAGCACTTTCCATAATTAAACTAATCTTACCAGAAATACCATACTTACTAGCTAGCATTCCAGCATCAATTAAATATACTTTTATATTATTATCAATTAAATATTTCTTCACTTCATTTGGTATAAACTTATTAAACTCTTCTTCTGTCCTATAAGTATTAACAAGCAAAGTTCCGCCCATAACTAAACCATCTAAACAATCAAACTTCTTAAAATATTCATCTTTAGAAACTACAACTAAACTAGGTCTCGTAACATAATAAGGTGCTTTAATTAACTTTTTACTCGTTCTTAAATGAGAAATAGTTACTCCGCCACTCTTCTTAGAATCATACTCAAAATAACCTTGAACATAACTACTTTCACCAAGTATTTTAAGCATATCCTTTGACGCACTAACAAGTCCATCAGAACCAAATCCGAATATCTTAAATTCTTTGTAATTCTCTTTATAATTAAACTCGAAATGTTTCAAAGACAAATTAGTAATATCATCATCTATCCCGATAACAAAATCATTTACTAATTTTGTATCAAGCATCTTATAAACATCATAAATATCACTTGGTGTCGTATTCTTACTAGATAGTCCATATCTTCCATGAACTATCTTTATCTTTTCATCACTAAGAGCAGATAACACATCTAAATATAAAGGCTCACCAGCACTGCCACTTTCCTTAGTTCTATCTAAAACTGCAATCTTACGCACACTTTTTGGTAATACTTTCTTTAAATAATCTGTACTAAAAGGTCTATATAAATGAACTTCAATTAAACCATACTCATCATTTTTACACATATCTATTGTATTTTTAATAGTATCACAAACAGATCCCATTGCTACAATAACCTTCTTAGCATTCTTACTACCATAATAATTAAATGGTTTATAATTAGTTCCTGCAATCTTATTAAGTTTCTTCATATAAGCGTTAACTATATCTGGCATCTTTAAATAATCTTTGTTTCTAGCTTCGGTTACTTGAAAATAGATATCCTCATTTTGTGCAGTACCCTTAGTAATCGCCTTACCAGAATTAAGTGCTCTATTTCTAAACTCATTAACCTTTTCATAATTAATCATTGACTTAATATCTTTATCACTAATAAGCTCTATTTGATTATACTCATGACTAGTTCTAAAACCATCAAAGAAATGTAAAAATGGAAGGCTCCCCTCAATCGCCGATAAGTGTGCTACCATTGCTAAATTATAAGCATCCTGCACATTAGTACTTGCTAAAATACAAAAACCAGTTGTTCTTGTTGCATAAACATCCTGATGATCACCAAAAATACTAAGTGCATGCGTAGACAAACTTCTAGCCGCAACATGAATAACTCCTGGAAGCATCTCTCCTGCCATTTTATACATATTTGGTATCATTAATAAAAGTCCTTGACTAGCTGTAAAAGTACTAGCTAAAACTCCCGCATTAAGTGCCCCATGCATTGCTCCAGCAGCTCCAGCTTCACTTTGCATTTCAATAACATTTACCGTATCCCCAAACACATTCTTTTGGTTCTCACTACCCATTAAATCTATTTGACTAGCCATTGGACTAGACGGCGTTATTGGATAAATAAAACTAAGCTCACTAAAATTATAAGCCATCTTAGCACACGCAGTACATCCATCAACAACTTTCATATAATCACCATTCCTATATAATAATTATATCTTAAAACCAAAGAAAAACAATACTTAAATCTTTTCATAAAGTATTGTTTCACTATTTTCATAAACATAAAATTTACAGTTTACATATTTCTCCATTATACTCTTAAATCCAGCACCAACTAAAGTAAACTCCCCTTGCTTTTTATTAAACCACTTTCCCCTATAATAAGGCACCTTTCCACTAACAATAACTGTATCACTATCAAACAAAGAAAATGCATTTATAAACTTTATACTTACATTACTAATAAAATTAAACAAAGAATTATATAAATACACCTCACAAGGCTTTAACTTATCAAAATATAAAATATTATACTTCACCTTAAACAAACTACTAACCAAATTATTATTAGACGTAATATTATATACAATCCTCTTTAATCTCACATAATCATATATATGGTTATTTACTATAATATTATCTGGCAATTCCTCTTTAATTATCCTCTTACTTTTATGAGAATAAATTAAAACATACTCATCAGTAAACTCAAAAGTATAAATAAAATCACCTAAGAAAGTTCTTTAATATTCATACCATATATATTTTCAGGATTAGCATAAGTTCCATTATGTTCTACTTCAAATAAAAGCATATTACTATAAGTACTATCAATCTTATTTTCACCACTAGTCCCAATAACATCGCCTTTTTTTAAAGTATCGCCAACCATAACATTAACTTCATTTAAACTTTCATATCTTGTAATTAAGTTATTTGTATGTTTAATAGTTACTACATTTCCAAGCACTTCATCAGCTACTACATCTTCAACAGTACCATCAGCAACAACTAAAACTTCAAACTCTTCTTTAGCTCCATAAAGCACTCCTGTATTTGGCATATAAGTATTTTGATAATAAATTATAGATTGCTCTTGTGCCTTACTTTCAGCATCTTTCTCATAAAATCCCTTTACAACAGACACTTCTTCACCACCAAATGGCTTAATCACCTTTCCATCATCAGTACTTACAACTGGAACTGTATCATCTATTAAATTTCGGTAAACATAAGACAAGTTATCATTACTATAAACTGAAGCTTTCAAAACCTTCGCAGTCAAATATAAACTTGAAATAATTGCTCCTACACTTAACAAATAAATACATACTACTACTGAACTTTTTAACTTATATCTTTTCATCTCGCACCTTCCTAATAAAAGTGTGAGTAAAAAAAACTATTTTATACTAAAAATCTTTAATAATTATATCTTTATAATAATACTTAAGTATTTCCTTATAACTATAACCATCTTTAGCAAGCAAATTAGCTCCATTTTGACTCATACCAACACCATGTCCATACCCCTTAGTAGTAATGCTTACGTCATCACCATTTATTTTTATTTCAAAATCAGTAGATCTTAAATTAAGTAATTTTCTTACCTCTACTCCTTTAAAACATTTATCTTTAATGCACATCTCACTAACATGATTAGTATCATTTCTCTTAATATCAAACCCATCAAGTGAACTTACTCCTAACTTACTTAATATATCACTAAGTTTATAATTCTTACTAACCTCATAATTATTTAAATTAACCTCTAAAAGTGATGGCACACTTTCTATATCATTAGTTCCAAACACCTCTACAGAATTTTCTGTATAGCCATTACTCATTGCAAAATAAAAAGTCTTCATAATACTATCATTCTTATAAATGACCTCATTACCTGTCTCATTTACTGCGTTTATTACTTTTTCATAATACTTATCAAAGTCATTACCCCATCTTTTTTTTAATTCATAAATATCCAAATAGGCCTGAGCATTCAAATTTATACTATATAAATTATCATTATCTTTGGAACTCAACAAATAACTTCTTGCAGCAACCGCCTGTGCTTTTAAAGCCTCATCATTAAATAAAGCTGGCATCTCCGCCGCAACCACTCCAAATACATAATCATTAATATCTAAATATAAATTTCTATCTTGCAAATATACAATTTTTGTGTTTTTAGATATATTTTTATCAATAAAAAAAGTAGCTTTTCTCTTAAACCAAAAACTACATACACTGCATGGAATCAAAAACATAATAACAAGTAAAAGTTTTTTCATAAAATCTCCTATACAATTGCACTTATACTTAAAAACTCTATAATAAAACTTCCAAATAAATATCCCATAATAAAACTAATTACAACTATAAAACATCTTGCTTCCCAAACGTGATTTGCCTTAAAAAAATTATTAAAGTTAATCCCTGAAACAATAAATATACTAAGTAAAACAGATAAAATATAAATTACTGTCTTATACATTATATTCTCCATTTTCTATTTTTATAATCTCTTCACATCTTCTTATATGTCTTTCTTCATTACTAAAGCTAGTTTCTAAAAATATTTTAACCATCTCTATTGCATCAAGATTCTTTGCTCCCAAAGCCATCACATTTGCATTATTATGCATCTTACTAAGTTTAGCCTCTTGAGCATTTGTAACATGGGCACATCTAATACCTTTAACCTTATTAGCAGCTATACTCATTCCAATACCAGTCCCGCAGATTAAAATGCCTAAATCTGCCTTCTTACTAGCAACCATCTCACTTACCTTATATGCAAAATCAGGATAATCATCTAAAGAATCATTAACCGGACTACAATCAATAAATTCAGCTATATCACTTAACTTATTAATAATTTCTTCTTTTAATGCTGGACCATTATGGTCAGTTCCTATTGCTACTTTCATAATATCACCACCATCATTATACTATTACTCTTATTTATAAGCAAATAAAAACTAAGATATTACTCTTAGTCCAAATTGTATTTTTTATTAAATTTATCTACTGCACCAGTCTTCTTATGCTTTCCTTGAGCACCAGTATAGAATGGATGACAAGCATTACAAGTATCAACTGTAAATGACTCTGCCTTTAATGTAGAAACTGCTTCAAATTCATTACCACAAACACATTTAAAAGTTACCTTTTTAGTTTCTGGATGTAATCCCTTTTTCATATTCGCATCTCCTTCCGCCATGACTTTTACTAAGCCATAGAAATTCGTTTCTTATGTATTATATCATATTTTTTCAAATATTCAACAACTATTCGTCGATTATTTCGATTTTAGCTCCTACTGAAGATAACTTACCAACAATATTTTCATAACCTCTTAAAATATGTTCAATATTTACAATCTTCGTAGTTCCTTCAGCAATCATCCCCGCAACCATCATCGCCGCTCCTGCTCTTAAATCAGTTGCTTCAACATCTCTACCTAATAAATCAGACTTACCAAAAATAATTGCACTTTTATCAAATAACTTTATATTAGCGCCCATCGCATTTAAATACTTAATATGCCTCATTCTGTTTTCATATATAGTCTCTTCAAATAAAGACTCACCTTCACACTGAGTAAGTAAAGTACTCATTGGTTGACCTAAATCCGTTGGAAATCCTGGATAAACAAGTGTCTTAACATTTACTGGTTTAAGTTTATCTACCTTATTAACAACTATTGTTGTCCCATCAATCTTAATATCACAACCAGCTTCCATAAGCTTCGTTAAAACAGACTCTAAATGCTCTTTAATAACACCTTCAATTACTAAATTCTTACCAAGAAGACTACCAATCATAATATAAGTTCCCGCTTCAATCCTGTCTGGTATTACCTCAACAATACCATCACCTAAAGTATCAACGCCTTCAATCGTTATCTGACTAGTTCCAGCACCATAAACTTTAGCTCCCATCGTACCTAAAAATGATGCTACATTTACTATCTCCGGCTCCTTAGCAGCATTATAAATATGCGTTACGCTCTTTGCTTTAACTGCTGCAAACATAATATTAAGCGTAGCTCCTACACTAGCAAAATCTAAAAATATATCATTACCTTTAAGCTCTTTAGCATCAACAATATATTCCTTATTATCCTTTATCTTAACATTAGCACCCAACTTTTCAAATCCATTTAAATGAAAATTGATTGGCCTAGATCCTATTGAGCATCCACCAGGATAAGAAATCTCTGCATGTCCATACTTAGCAAGCAGAACTCCCATAAAATAATATGATGCCCTTAATTTAGAAGCATATTCCTCGTCAATAACAGCATTCTTAGAATTACTATTATCAATATAAAGAGTATCCCCCTCAAATTTTATAGATGATCCTAATTTTTCCATCATCTCAATAAGTCTATGAACATCACTTATGTCTGGCACGTTATAAATAACGCATTTCCCATCAGTAAGCATTGCTGCTGGAATAAGTGCAACTACACTATTCTTAGCTCCACCTATTTTAATAGTTCCAGATAACTCATGCTTGCCTTCAATAATTAATTTCTTCATATCTCTTCCTCTTTACATAATTATCCAACTTTAATATATAATGACTGACTTTTTAAATCAACTAATTAAAGAATATTTTACATAAATTTACAATTGCTAAAATAAAAAGCAACACACTTCCAAAAACATTTGCTTCCTTTTTTAAACACTTCTTTGAATACTTGCCAGTCATAAGGCCAATGTAAGTTAAAGATCCAGCACATGTACTAAAAATAATTGAACTTGCAATATAATGATTTGTTATACTAGATAATCCTAATCCTACGGTTAAACTATCTATACTAACACTAAAAGCCGTAAATAAAATACTAATAAAACTCTTTAAAATAACGTTATCTTCATTATTTCTAGTAATAAACATCATAATAGACAAATAAAAAAATACGGCAACCATTAAAAAACTAGGGTCAAAATATAGAATGTCTCGAATAAAAAAACTAAAACTATTCCCAAGCATCGGCATTACAAAATGAAACACTGCTACACATAAAGGAAGTAAAATAAATGTTCTCTTACCTATCTTCTGCATCCCAATACCAATCGATAATCCAAAAGCATCCATACTAAGAGCAAGACCAATAAAAAAAATACTTAACATTATGCCTCCTAGTTAAGTATATTATCTAAATTTTTCAATTATGCTCTTTACAAAAAATTTATATTCAACATCGCTTGTCGTTTCATTTTCTTCCATAAGACAAAGTGGAGGAAATAGAACACACCACCAGTTATCACCTTCTCCATCGCCCAGAGTAACAACTAATGAATTATAATACCCACCATCATACACAACACCTTTATAAGTTTTACTTGGAAAATAATTCATTCCATAACTAACAGTAAAATTATCACTCATTAAATTCTGCTTTATTAACCCATTTATATTATCAAGTTCACTTGACACAATTGTTTCCGCTTCACTAACCGTACTAGCACTCACCACTTTATCATATAAATAATCTTCTAATTTTCTCTTTAAATTTAACTTAGTTTTAATATCACCAGGAGCATTACTATTACTAACTACCCTAAATCTAATTGATGAACTAGGAATAACAACTGATTCATTCTTACTTTTATTAAGTACGCACACCGAAATAACAGCAGCTATTATTATTAACAATTTCTTCATAAAAAAATCACCTTTCACTTAAACAGTGGGTGACTTTCAAACTTTTTATTCATTTATAACAAAAATATATCTGTCTCTGCCAGTTAAATCTTTTTCTAACTTTACTTTAGCCTTAGGAAAAGCTTCCTTAGCAAGTGTTTTTATTTCTTTACCATTATCTTCATCTATCTCAAGTGCTATTAAAAACTTCTTATTTAAATATTTCTTAGCTACTCCAAAAATTACTGGATAAAACTTTAGTCCATCCTTACCACCAAACAAAGCATTATGTGGTTCAAACCTCGTCTTCTCATCTAAAACATCTGTTTCTTTTAAATAAGGAGGATTACTAATTAATACATCATAATTGTTGAAAAGTTTACACTTATTAACATCTTGCTTTATAAAAGTTATCTTACACTTATTAAGTTTAGCATTCTTTTTAGCTATCTTTAAAGCACCAATACTAATATCAGTAGCAGTAATCTCTAAGTCTTCCTTCTCTTTTTTTAAAGCAATACTTATACATCCTGAACCAGTACCTATCTCAAGCACAGAAGCCTTATTAAACTTATACTCATCAATATATTTAAGTGTCTTTTCAACAAGAGTTTCTGTTTCAAACCTCGGTATCAAAACATTCTTATTAACCATAATCTTATATCCATAAAAGTCCACATTACCAATCAAATACTGAATCGGATAACCATTTTCAATCCTTCTAATTGGATAATCCATATTCTGATACTTCTGCTCTAAAAGACGCCAATCAGTTAAACTTATAAAATCTGGTCTTTTCATTCTGCATTTTCCATCTTAATTCTAGTATCTTCAGCAATTAATGCCTCAATAATAGGTTCAATATTACCATCCATAACTCTATCAAGTTCCATAATACTAAAATTAATTCTATGATCTGTAACTCTATTTTGTGGATAATTATAAGTTCTAATCTTCTCTGATCTATCTCCCGTACCAATCATACTCTTACGAGCGCTACCAGCTGCTTTATTCTTCTCTTGCTGTTGCATATCATAAATTCTACTCTTTAAAACAACCATAGCTCTTGCCTTATTCTTAATTTGACTTCTTTCATTTTGGCAAGTAACAACAATACCAGTTGGAATATGCGTAACTCTAACAGCACTATCAGTAGTATTAACACCTTGTCCGCCCTTACCACTAGAACGATATACATCAACCCTTACATCTTCTGGCTTAATTTCCACATCAACATCATCAACTTTAGGCATAACTAAAACAGTCGCAGTAGAAGTATGAATTCTTCCCTGTGTCTCAGTTTCTGGAACTCTTTGAACTCTATGAACTCCACTTTCAAACTTTAGTTTAGAATAAACATTATCTCCCTTAACTAAAAACTCAATCTGTGAAAATCCACCACTAGTTCCTTCTTCTTCTCTAGATACTTCAATCTTCCAATTATTCTTTTCAGCATACCTACTATACATTCTAAATAGATCTCCAGCAAAAATATTAGCTTCATCTCCACCAGCAGCACCTCTGATTTCCATAATAATATCCTTACCATCATTTTCATCCTTAGGTAAAAGAAGAATCTCAAGCTCACTTTTAATCTTTTCAAGAAGAGCATGTTTTTCATCTAATTCCATTGATGCAATCTCATGCATTTCTGGGTCATTAACCAAAGACTTCAAATCTTCTATTTCTGCAGTAACTTTTTTTAGCTCATCATACTTCATTACAGAAGGCTCAATACTGCTCTTTTCCTTTGAAAGTTTCATCTGTTTAGAAAAATCACTTAATACTTCAGGATTAAGTAATTCCTCATTTAACTCCTCATATCTCTTTTTTAATAACTCTAATCTTTCTATCATATTAACCTCTTTCTTTATATAAGAGTAGGCTACATTAACTCTCCATCATTCTCTTCTTCAGAATCAATAATTACTAAATCATCTAAATCATCATCACTATCTAAATCATCCATAGATTCATCATCATAGTTCTCTTCTTCAGATTCCTCTTCAGTATCCATATCTTCCTCATTCATCATTTCATACTCTTCATCGTCATCATCATCAATAATAACTTTAGTACTATGATTTATCTTCAAATCACAATATCCTTTATCTAATATAATAAATCTTTTATCTGTCGTAATAAGTTCAAAAAAGTCACCTATACCTTCTTCATATTCACTTTCAGGTAATCCCATAACTTTAATTACTTTTTTAAATAAATCTTGTATTTTAATTTTCTTTTTTTCATCGTTTAAGATTAAATATGCTACATCATCATAAGACAAAGTTTCCTTTTCTTCATCTGTAAGTTTTACCATAACTATATCCTCCTCTAAAAACCATTATATGTTTCACTAAAATAAATGATAATGGCTTTTTAAACAAACATAATTTTATCATATTATATTGCATTGTCAACAAAAAAAATATACTTAATCAAAAGTTAACACTATCCTATTGTTTATCTGTGTTTCACTTTCAATATTATAGTATATTTCTCTTCTCTTATTCTCATTATTTACACTAAGAACATCAATCTTTAAATTCAAATGATAATCTTGCTCTTTAATAATAATCTCACTAGTACTATTCTTAAAATCTAATAAATATCTAAAACTAGCATCTTCCCTAATAAGAACATCCTTATCTAAATCATAAATAATATTACCAAAAACTAGTAATCTATCATCTATCTTACCATCAGAACTTAATACTAAATCTCCATCTTTATATAACTCAATTTTAATCATAAAACATCACTACAACCATTCTAGCATAAAAACAATCAACTTTACCATAATAATAAACGGTGAAACATGAAAAAACTTAAATTTTTATATAAATTAACTATCTTTTTTATGATAACATTTACAGTAATTATCTCTTGTCTTTACACATACGCCTACTTTAGTCCCAAAATAACCCTAAACTCTGCAAATGCCCTATCTCTATATGATAATGAAAACAATCTAATTCTGCAAACAAGTAACAACAAAAAATGGGCTAATATAAATGAAATATCAAATAACTTAATAAACGCAACAATTTCTGTTGAAGATAAAAACTTTTACCATCACTTTGGCTTTGACTATTTAAGAATCTTAAAATCATTATATTTAAACGCTAAAACTAAATCTATAACTGCAGGAGCATCAACTATCTCCCAGCAATATGTTAAAAACCTATTTCTAGACTTCGATCAAACTTGGAAAAGAAAAATTAAAGAAGCCATGCTAACACTTAATCTAGAAGTACACTACTCAAAAAAAGAAATTTTAGAAGGCTATCTTAATACAATAAACTATGGTCAAGGAAACTTTGGTATTGAAAACGCTAGTAACTATTACTTTAATAAAAGAAGTAGTGAACTTACTTTAGAAGAAGCAATTATCCTTGCTGGCATCCCTAAAAGTCCCGAAAACTACAACCCAGTAAGCAACTATGACGCCTCCATTAAAAGAGCAAAAATTGTTGCTGAAGCTATGTACAAAAATAAAAAAATTGATGAAGAGACTTACAAAAATTTATTCTCTCAAAAAATTGAAATCTATGGTCAAAGAAAAACAAATAATATGCAAACCCTTATGTATTATTATGACGCTGTCTTAAATGAACTAAATAGTATTCCAAATATTCCCAAAGACTTAATAAAATCCAAAGGACTAAAAGTATATACAAACCTAGATATAAATGCCCAGCAAAAGTTAGATAACACTTTTAAAGAAAATGAAAATCAAGATAACATTGAACTTGCAGCAATAATGGCTGAACCATCTACTGGAAAAGTATTTGCTCTTGCTGGTGGTCTAAACTACTCTAAAAGTCAGTTTAATCGTGCGATTTTTGCTAAAAGACAAGTTGGATCAACTATCAAACCATTTCTCTACTATGCAGCACTAAACAATAACATGACAGAAGCAAGTACATTTAAAAGTGAAGAAACAAGTTTCGTTTTTGCTGAAAATAAAAAATACACTCCCAAAAACTACAGTAACATCTACGCAGATAAAAACATTACTATGGCA
>ULMG01021066.1_pt1 | contig 53935 bp, 31 predicted proteins | sample 1951601 | NCBI WGS metagenome assembly ULMG01 (sample SAMEA4835545, study PRJEB28245) | human gut metagenome | biome: gut microbiome; material: fecal sample | place: Denmark | collected 2008
AAGCCACAGTTTCGCCAAATTATCTGCTTGGTGGGTGCGCACTGTGTGCGCAAGCGGATTATTTGAATCTTCCATATGTCATTCTGAGGAAACGAAGTGACCGTGAGAATCCAGCGCAGCGAAATGCGGCTTCGCCTTGATTGCCACGTTGCAACTTTGTTGCACCTCGCAATGACAAGCGGATAAATTGAATATTTCCGCAACCCAAATAAAGTTTGGATATCATCGTGCCAAAATGCACGATATCATCACGAAGTGATATCACCGCCTATGGCGATATCATTGCTTTGCATAAGGAAGGGGCAATCTCAATTCCGGTGACATAATGTGTTGTGTTTTTTGCCCGTTTGCTGTATAATTGCCGTATGGCAAACGATATTCAAATAAATTTGAATAAGTTTTTTGAAAATCCGTCTTTTTCGGGTAAGAAAATAGGCGTTGCGCTCAGCGGCGGCAGAGATTCCGTCGCGCTTGCCTATGCGCTCAAAACGGCGGATATTCCTTTGATTGCAATCAACGTCGAACACGGAATAAGAGGCGAAAACAGCCTCAAAGACAGCAAATTCGTTGCGGATTTTTGCAAAAAATACGACATTCCGCTGTTGAGTTTTTCACTCGACGTGCCGTCGTTTTGCGAGAAAAACGGCTACACGACAGAGCAAGGCGCGCGCATTTTGCGATACGAGATTTTCGACAAGGTTCTTCAAGAGGGCAAGTGTGACTATATCGCGCTTGCGCATCACGCCGATGACCAAGCGGAAACTATATTTATGCGCATAATCCGCGGAACGGGCGTTAGAGGTCTTTGCGGTATGAAAGAGGTGAGCGGCCGCTATATTCGTCCTCTTCTCAACTGCACGAGAGAGGATATAAACGCTTTCGTCGAGCAAAACGCGCTTCCGTTTGTCGAGGACGAAACAAACGCCGATACGGCGTACACTCGCAATTTTATCCGCGCCGAACTTGCAAGAATCAAGGAAAAATTCCCGTATCTTTGTACGTCGGTGTCGAGGCTTTGCCAAAACGCAAACGAAATTTGCGACTATATCGATAAAAACACGCCGAGTTTGAAACTCGAAAACGGCGAAGTCGCTGTGAACGTCAAGTGTATGGACGGCTCGCTCGAAGGCAAGGAACTCGTGCTGAAAGCGGCAAAACTTCTCGGCGTTTGTCAAGACATTGAGCAACGCCATTTTCCGCTCGTGTTCGACCTTGCAAAAGCCCAAAACGGAAAAAGAATCGAACTTACACACGGAATCTGCGTGCATAAAGAGGGCGAAAACCTCGTTTTTTCAAGGCAAGACGGCGCTTGCGGCAATGCAATCGATATGCCTCAAACAAAGTTCGAAGTGAGAGATTTTGACGACTTCGGCGTGTCGGTTAAGCACTCGGACAGAAAAGAATACGAGGCGCAAAAGGGCAAGGGTGCGCTTTTTATAGACGGCGACAAAGTGACGAAAAACGCCGTTTTGAGATACAGAAAAGACGGCGATTTTATTGAAAAATTCGGCGGCGGCACAAAGAGCATCGGGGACTTTTTTACGGACAAAAAAGTGCCGCTGAGGAAAAGAGATTCGCTTGTGTTGCTTGCGAGCGGCAACGAGGTTTTGACAGTCTTCGGTTTGGAAATTTCCAAAAAGGTCGCAATCGACGAAAATACGAAAGACATATTGAAACTTACGAAAAAATAAGCGTGTGTACCGAAAACGCACCAAAGAAAATAATACTATGGAGATATAAAAATGTACGGCAAGGAAATCAAGAAAGTTCTTATCGAACGTCAAGACATCGCAAAAAGAGTGAGTGAACTCGGAAAGCAAATTTCAAACGACTATAAGGGCGAATCCGTCACGCTCGTTTGCACTTTAAGAGGTGCAAGCATATTTTTTGCAGACCTCGTCAGAGAAATAGAAGGCGACGTCGTGATTGACTTTATCGCGGTTTCGAGTTACGGCTCGGGCACGAGTTCGAGCGGCGAAGTGAAGATGATAAAGGATTTGTCCGAACCCATCAAAGGCAAAAATGTGATTATCGTCGAGGACATCATCGACACGGGAATCACGCTTTGCTATCTCAAAAAACTTTTGCTTGCGCGCGCGCCGAAATCCCTCAAAGTCTGCTCGCTTCTCGACAAGCCGTCAAGACGTAAAGTGGACTTCAAAGGCGATTATGTCGGCTTTGAAATCGAAAATGAATTCGTGGTCGGCTACGGTCTCGATTACGACGAAAAGATGAGAAACTTCAAAGACGTTTGCGTGCTTGCCCCAGAGGTCTACGGTGGCTGAAAAAGAGGATAAACTCAAACTGCTTGCAAGCCTTATAAAACCCTATGCGACACTCTACGAAGTTGGGGGCGCGGTGCGTGACGAACTGCTCGGCATAGAGCGGTTCGACATCGACGTTTGCTCGAAACTTAGGGTTGAAGACGTCAAAAAGATATTGTTAAACACCGATTTTGTCGTTTCGGACAAAAATCTGCGTATGGGAACGGTGCATATATCTTGCGGAAAATTCGTGTGCGAATACACGACTTTTCGCACGGACAGTTACGACTCGGCAAGCGGCGAGCATGCCCCCAAAGACGTTGCTTTCACAACGGATATGAGCCTTGACGCAAGGCGCAGAGATTTCAAATGCAACGCCTTATATAAGGACGTCGAAACGGGCGAAATCGTCGATTTGCTCGGCGGTATCGACGACATAAAAAACAAAATCATATCCACCGCCGACGAGCCGAGCGTGGTGTTCGAGGCGGACGGACTTAGAGTTTTGCGTATGGTGAGATTTGCCGCCGAACTCGGATTCGAGGTTGAAAAAAACACCTTTGAAACCGCAAGAAAAAACGCGTGGCGAGTCAAAGATTTGGCGGTCGAAAGAGTGCGCGACGAGTTTGAAAAAATCCTCGTTGCCGATACGAAACACAAGGAACTCGGATTGAAAAACGCGCATATCAGGGGCGTTGAAATGCTCGACGAACTCGGAATCATCGATATGCTTCTTCCGGAACTTACAACGCTCAAAGACGTGGAACAACCGAAGAAATATCACCTTTACGACGCTTTCAATCACTCGCTCAAAGCCTGCGAGTACGCGCCGCCGAGATTGAGATTTGCCGCGCTTTTGCACGACGTTGGCAAGGCGGAAGCGATAAGACAAAACGGAAATATGCACGACCACGCTCGAATAGGCGCGCAAATGGCGGACGAGATTTGCAAGAGATTCAAATTGCCGACCGCTAAAAGAAAGAGAATCGTCAAACTCGTGGCGTTGCATATGACGGACATAAACGGCGATACGAGGGCGGCAAAGTTGAAGCGATTCGTTGCGATAAACTACGACGTGATTTTCGACCTTTGCGACCTTATGGACGCAGACGCGATGGCTTCGTCGGGAAAAATCGACAGAGAAAACAGAATCCGCAATATTGCTATCGAAATGCAAAAGGACGGTTCGCCGCTGTCGGTGAAAGATTTGAAAATAAACGGAAACGACCTCGTAAATATCGGCGTAGACGAAAAATCGCGCGCTACGATTCTAAACGCGTTGTGGCTCGACACGGTTATGAATCCCGTGCTCAACGACAGAGATAAGGCTCTTGCGTACGTCGAAAAATACGCCGATAAAAGAATAAAACGGTAAGTAAATCGATAAGAAAAATAACGACGTACGAAGAAAGTACGCAAAAAAAATCAATAGTAAACAGAAAGAATAAACGGTAAGAAAACAAACAGAAAATACAAAGAAAGTGAGGCTGATATGACAGGATTGTACGTTATGATTGCGGTGTGCATCGCACTCCTATTCGCTTGCATTGCGATGTGTGTATTTTTGCTCAAAAAATGCGGTGAAAAATCCGCTAATGCCGAAATCGCGGGCGTAAGAGAGGAAAACGAAAGACTCAAAAACGAAATCGACACCGCTATGAAAATCAACAACTCTATGTTGCTCGGAACGCTCAACGTTCAGTCCGAAAACATAAAGTCGGTGGGCGAGCGTATGGACAGATTCGTGCAAATTACACAAAGAGGCTTGGAAGAAGTCAAGACCCAAACCGCCCAAAGCATAGCCGCGCTTCGCGTGGCAAACGAGCAAAGCATTGCGACTCTCACGGCTCTTAACGCAAACAGTATGAAAGAGATGAAAGAGGACAACGCAAAGCAACTCGAAAAAATGCGCGAAACCGTCGATGAAAAACTCAGCGCGACCCTCGAAACGAGATTCAATCAGTCTTTCAAAATCGTCAACGACAGGCTCGAAGAAATCAACAGGACTTTTTCCGAACTTCAAAACTTGCAGACGGGCGTCAACGACCTCAACCGCATTTTCAAAAACGTCAAAACGCGCGGAACGTGGGGGGAAGTGTCGCTTGAAAATTTGCTTGCGCAAATCCTCGCGCCCGAGCAATATCAAAAGCAAGTGCGCATAAAGAGGGGAAGCGAAGATATGGTGGACTTTGCCATTCGTATGCCGGGCAAGGGCGACGAAGAAGTGCTGTTGCCCATTGACGCAAAGTTTCCCGTCGAGGACTACGCGCGCCTCGTCGAAGCGTCCGAAAAGGGCGACCCCGACGGCGTGGAAGCGGCAAGCAAGGCTCTTGCGGCTCGCGTGAAGGGCGAGGCCATGAGCATAAGAAACAAGTATGTCAATCCGCCCAAAACCACCGATTTTGCGATTATGTATCTTCCCACCGAGGGCTTGTACGCAGAGATTATCAAACGCGAAGGACTTGTCGAGGACATTCAAAACAAGTTCAGAATCGTGGTGTGCGGACCGACCACGATTGCGGCGTTGCTCAACAGTTTGCAAATGGGATTCAGAAGCGTCGCAATCGAAAAGCGAAGCACCGAAATAGGCAAACTTTTGCAAGGATTTATGAGCGATTTCGCGCTGTTCACGAAGTACTTAAAACAGACGGGCGACCGTTTGGACACCGTGAAAAAGTCGCTTGAAAACGCCGAAGAACGCACGAGAATCATCGGCAAAAAACTCAACAAAGTCAACAGCCTTTCCGACGAGAAAGGACCTGATATGGAGCAACTTATAGCGTCGTCTGCCGATGACGAAATCACGTTTGAGGACGAAACGTATGAAGGCTGATTTGCACATTCACACAAACAAAAGCGACGGCTCTCTCTCGCCCGAAGAAGTCGTGCACTGGGCAAAAAACAAGGGCTTGGACGTTATGGCAATCACCGACCACGACACCGTGGCGGGGCTTGACGAAGGGCGCGACGAGGCGCAGAAAGTCGGCATAAAATTTGTCGGCGGAATAGAACTGAGCACCTTTTCAATTTGCGAAATCCATATTTTAGGATACAATATCGACTACAAAAACCCCGATTTCGTGCAAGAATTGCAAAAAGTACAGGATATGCGCAAGGATAGAAATATCCGCATAGGTCAAAAATTCAAAGACCTTGGTATCGATGTCGACATCGACTTTTCGGCAAACGGACTCGGGCGTATGAATATGGCGCGCCAACTCGTGAAAGAAGGATATTGCAGAGATATCAACGACGCTTTCGACAGATACCTTAAACCCGGGGCGAAAGCGTATTGCGAGGCAAAAAGACTTACGCCCGTCGAGGCGGTGAAACTCATAAAAAAATACGGCGGTTTCGCTTCCGTCGCTCACCCGAAAAAATACTTGCTCGACAAACGCCTCGATATGTTGCTCGGCGGTCTAAAACAATTCGGACTCGACGGAATGGAACTCAACTATCCCTCGCACAACGAACAGGACAAAAAGAACTTTGCCGCGCTTATGGAAAAGCACCGCTTGTTGCCTACGGGCGGAAGCGATTTTCACGGCGACGAGGACAAGAACTTCGTTTACGACCTCGACCAAAGAACGGCAAGAAGATTGCACGTTTAGCCGAAAAATTTTCGCTAAACGCACAATCAATGATATCGTTGCTTGTCGCAACGGTGAAATTCTCGCTTTGCGAGAATGAAATCCTCACTGCGTTCGGGTAAAATCCACGCTGTGCGTGGGTTGAGGAAGATTTAGATGCCCTAAATCAAATAACCAACAGAGTTAACGCCGCAGTTGAGGAAGATTTGAATATCCTAAATAAAATTAATAACCCCTAACCGAAGCAACGTCGCATTAGGGGTTAATTTATTGTTTTTTTACGCCTTATTTACGTCTTTATTCCGCTTATTTTATGCCTTTTACGTCGTAGCCGGCGTTCTCGACGGCGGATATCAAGACGGAATCGTCAACGTTCGTCGCAAGCGTGACGACCGCGTTTTTATCGTCGAGAGATACCTCGACTTCCGTTACGCCGCTTACCTTTGAAAGTGCGTCCTTGACGTGCTTTACGCAGTGCATACACATCATTCCTTCGATAGAAATAGTTTTTTGCATAGTGTTTCCTTCCTTTTGATTATTTTGTGCCGAAATCGTTTGATTTTTGCTTGCAATATCGCCTTTTGCTTCGGTTGCCGCTTGATTTTCCGCGCCCGAAACTTCGATATTTTGCGTGTTTTCGGCAGTTATAGTTTGAGTTTGCTCGCCGTCTTTATGTGCGGATTCGTTTGATTTTACCGCTTGTATAACCTCTCTCACGTCGAAATTTACGGGTGGTTTTTTGCGCTTGGCGTGCTTGTTCAAATTTACGAGGTTGAGCCTCAACGCGTTGAGCACCACGCATACGCTGGAAAGGCTCATCGCGCCCGCGGCAATCATAGGATTGAGCGTGACGTTTATCGGGTCGAAAGAGAGCACGCCTGCCGCAATCGGTATGCAAATGACATTGTATATGAACGCCCAAAACAAGTTTTCTTTGATGTTAAGAAGGGTACGCCTCGAAAGCGTGACGGCTTTTGCCACGTCCGAAAGGCTCGACTTCATAAGCACGACGTCCGCGCTGTCTATGGCGATGTCCGTGCCTGCGCCGATTGCTATGCCGACGTCCGCGCGAGAGAGGGCGGGGGCATCGTTTATTCCGTCGCCGACCATAACGACTTTGCCGTACTTTTTGAGGGAAGATACCACGCGGTCTTTGTCTTGCGGCAATACGTCGGAAATGACCGCGTCTACGTTGCACGCGTCCGCAATGGTTTTTGCGCTGAGCGAGTTGTCGCCCGTGAGCATAACCACGCGCAAACCTTGCTTTTTGAGGGTGGAAATTGCCTGCGCGCTGTCGGGTTTTATCTCGTCCGCAACGGCAATCACACCCGCGATTTTGCCGTCGAGAGCAAAGTAAAGCGGCGTTTTGCCTTGCTTCGAGAATGCGTTTGCGACGTCTTCCGCTTCGTCGGTAAGCAAGGAAGTTTCACGCATTAACGATGCGTTGCCGATGAGTGCGTCGAGTCCGTCGAGCGTGCCTTTTATGCCGTGACCCGACAAGTTTTGGAAGTTGTGGGCGGTAGGAATTTCGCCGCTTGAAATCTCTTTTGCGCGGTTGACGATTGCCGAAGCGATAGGGTGTTCGCTTCCCGATTCGAGCCTTGCGGCAAGCACAATCAAGTCGTTTTGTCCGACCGTTCCGAGCGACTTTACGTCGGTTACGACGGGCGTTCCCTTTGTTATCGTGCCCGTCTTGTCAAGCACGATTATATCCGTTTTGCCCGCTTCTTCGAGGGCGGTTGCGGTTTTGAAAAGCACGCCTGCTTTCGCGCCTTTTCCGTTGCCGACCATAATCGCGACGGGGGTTGCAAGACCAAGGGCGCAAGGGCAACTTATGACCAGAACACTGATTGCGTGTTTGAGGGATTGTTCGACGTCTTTGGTGATTGAAATCCAAACCACAAAAACGAGCAAAGCAACCAAAATGACGGTTGGTACGAATATTCCCGACACTTTATCTGCCGTTTTTGCAATCGGGGCTTTCGAAGCGGACGCATCCTCGACGAGTTTTACGATGCCCGAAAGGGTGGTGTTTTCGCCCACTTTTTGCGCTCTTACGGTTACGAATCCGTTGAGGTTGGTAGTGCCGGAAATGACGCTCGAACCCTCGCTCTTGTCAACGGGCATACTCTCGCCCGTGACGGACGATTCGTTGACCGTCGTTTCGCCGCTCACTATCACGCCGTCGGCGGCGAAATTCTCGCCCGGGCGCACCGTGAACAGGTCGTCGACGTTCAAATCTGATACGGGGATTTCCGTTTCCATTCCGTCTTTAAGCACTCGCACCGTCTTGGGCGCAAGATTCATAAGTCCTTTGATTGCCGAAGTGGTTTTGCCTTTGCTGTATGCTTCCAAAGTTTTGCCGAGCGTTATGAGCGCGAGTATCATTGCCGCCGACTCGAAGTACAAGTTGTGCGCAAGGTGGTGAAGATGTTCGGGGTGTAAGCCTGCCTGTATCATAAGCGCGACGCTGTATACGAAGGATATTGCGCTGCCCATCGATACGAGCGTGTCCATATTCGGCGCGCGGTGGATAAGGCTCTTTGTGCCGCTCACGAAGAACTTGCCGTTGACAACCATAATCACCAGCGACAGCACAAGTTCGTATATCGCTATTGCCATCGGGTCGTCCTTGAACGACAGCGGCCAGCCCCACATAACCACACCCATCGAAACGTACATAAGCGGCAAAAGCAGTGCGATAGAAATTGCAAGGCGAATCACCATAACGAGTATGGGATTCATTTTGTCTTTCTTTTCGGATTTGTCGCTTGCGATAGCGGCTTTGTAGCCCGCTTCCGCCACGGCTTTGCATATGTCTTTTGCCGTGAGCGGCGAATCGTACTCGACGAGCATAGAGTTGGTCAAAAGACTTACGCTTACGCTCTTTACGCCGTCGAGCGCGCCCACGACTTTCTCGACTCTCGCCGAGCAAGCCGAACACGACATTCCCGATACGTTGAATTTTTGTTTTTCCATACTATTTCCTCATTGTGTTTTGCACAAAATTCGTTTTTTTCGCTACGCTGGATTCCCACGGTAACTTCGTTCCCTCGGAATGACGAGAGGGCGGGATAACCGCGCCCGATTCGAGTTCGCTTTGTCGGAATTACGATAGGAATTAAGCGTATAACGATTATTTCATTTTCTTGATGAGTTCAATCGCTTCGTCGAGAATTTGTACGTTGCCGTCCTGCACGTTTTCCACCACGCACGTTTTGAGGTGTTCGCCCAGTATCTCGTAGCCGAAACTTTCAAGCGCGCGCTGTACCGCCGACAACTGTATGAGTATGTCGCCGCAATATCGATTGTCGTTGAGCATATTTTTGATTCCGCCGAGTTGCCCGATTATGCGATTGAGCCTCGAATTGAGCGATTTCAATTCTTCGTCGCTTCGGGGCGTGTGCTTTTGATGAGTGCAACACGAGCAACAAGCCGTACATTGTTGTTTTTCGTTGTTTTTCATTGTGTACCTCGTATACCCTATGGGGGTATATTGAGTATAAATCCGCATAGCGCGATAGTCAACGGAATTTCGGAATTTTTTGATAAAATTTCCTCTCGTCATTCCGAGCGACAGCGCGGGAATCCGGCGAAGCGAAATGCGGCTTCGCCTTGATTCCTACGTCGCAACGATGTTGCTCCTCTGAATGACATAAGGAAAATTTGTTGCTGCTTTACCCCGCGACATTGTTTGAACAATGTTGTATAACGTTTGTATTACATTTGCATTAAAAATGCGCATAAAGTGTCAAAATGTATTGACAATGTGTACATAATGTGCTATATTTTGCATAGAATATAGAAGGAGGAAGGCTTATGGCGAGCAAATCTATTTGCATAAGAACCGATGAAGGAGTGAAAAAAGACGCCGAAGTGCTTTTTGACAGTATGGGTATGTCGTTGTCGACGGCTGTCAATGTCTTTTTGAAACAGGCTATTCGCGTCAACGGTATGCCTTTTGAATTGAAAGGATATACCCCCAACGACACCACGAGAGCGGCAATAAAAGAAAGCGACGAAAAAGTCCTTTCGGGCAAAAGCAAAGGGTATAACGATATTGATAGTCTTAGGTCTGCTTTGGAACTATGAAGTATATCGTTGACTTTACCACGCAGTTTAAAAAGGATATAAAACTTGCAAAAAAGCAAGGCAAAGATACGGACAAAATCTTTGAAGTGGTCGAAAAACTTGCAAACGACGAAGTTTTGGAAGCAAAATACAAAGACCATTGTTTGACAGGGGATTATAAAGATTGCAGAGAATGTCATATCGAGCCGGATTGGCTTTTGATATACAAAAAGTATGAATCCGAACTGATATTGATGCTTGTCAGGACGGGCAGCCATTCGGATTTGTTTTAAGATACAAACGTAAAATAAATAGCGTTTCGAGCGAGGTGTGGGAAGATGCCTCGCTTTTTTTGTTGAAAATTTTTTGAAAAAACTTTGCAAATCGTCCAATAAAACGATTGCTTGGATTGTATATATAATATAAAATATATAAAGTAATGCGTGTATGCGCACACAGACGGAGAGTAAAATGAGAAGTACAAGGATAGGACAAACCAAACTGAAAAAGTGTATGAAGTGGACTGCGAGCGGATTGCTGCTTGCGGTGATGTTTGCCCTCGTCTTTGCCGGCACGCTCTCCGGTGCTTTCGGCATTGAAGAAAACCTTCAACAAAACGGCATAATCGAAAATAACGTTGCAAGTGCGGCTTGGGAAGAAGGCTTTTATGGTAGAAAACCCGACACATCAGATACAACTTTACTTTATGATAGCAGCAAGGGCCTTTACTTTAACGGAACCACACCCACGCAATATTTGAATTCGACAATTAGCGAATACTCCAACGAACAATCTGATGGGCATGCGTATATCCCATATTTTTCCGCAGGCACTAGCGGCGAGAGCGGTGCGAGAATTTACGCATCCGGCAGTTCTATGATATATATTGGGTGGGAAGTCAAATTTGATGGCGCATTGAGATACGCGATAATTAATGGCGCAATATCCAAACTTGATTTCAAGCTTGACTATTTTTCGCCAGCATCAGGTGATGGTCAGAACTTTAAGATTTGGAAAGGGTCAACAGAAATCGGTAGTAATTCGGTAAGTCCAAACTTAACTGGTAACAATTCAGGTGTTTTGGCAGTATCTTTGAAAGACGAAAACGGTGACATTTCAAAAACAGATTTTTCATATAAAATCGAACACGGTATGGGCGGCAGATATGGTGGAACAGTTGATACTTATTTGCATAGCGCGTGGGTCGATATTTATAAAACGGACCGGGAAAGACCGTATGTTGTAAGCGACGAAGACGGCAACATCACATTCAAAGATGACGGTGCAGGCGTGTGGAAAGTCACCGACAACGGCGTGGACATCACAAACCAACTGACAAATTGGTCAAGTGACCGTAGAGAAGCGCATTACACGGTGACTAGTGGAAGACATAGTTTTGTCGTCACCGACAACGTAGGCAATATTTCGGAAGAGTACAAATACAATATGCTCGAAATGGACAGCGACGGCAGTTACCTTTTGCGTTGTAGAGAAGATTTCGACTATTTGTCGGCATTTGTCGCAAGAGGAAACGATTGCAGTGGTAGAAGATATAAAATAGTGCCCGATACGTCAATCGCAGGTCAAGACGGCTCGACAATTATTATGGGCGATACGGTGTTTACACCGATTGGAAACAGCACGACAAAGTTTGCAGGAACGGTGATCGGAAACGGTTGCACAATCAGTGGTCTGTATGTAAAAGTAGCAGGCGATTACGTCGGACTGTTCGGCTATACGAGCGGCGCGACAATCCAAAACCTCACGATTTCGGGGTCGGTGAAAGGCTCAAAGTATGTCGGCGGCGTTGTGGGTTATGCTCTCAACACGACGATTTTCAACGTAACCAACAATGCAACCGTCACTGCAAGATATTCGACAGATAACGATTTGTCAACAAGTATCAAACAATACGACGGCGGTAATGTTTCGGGACAAGGATTCGATAAAGTTTTCGACGGAAAAGTCGGTAACGATTACAAATTCTGCGGCAAAGAAAACTCGGCTATGAGTTTCGTTGCCGATTTAGGAAGTAAAGTTGCTGTTTCGGGTTTTGCGATTTACAACGGAAACGATACGACGACCGTTTCAAACAGAAGGCCGAAAGTCGTGAGAATTTGGGGTTCAAACTCGAAAGACAGGTGGCCGTCAAAAAACTATGACAAAAACACAAGCGCAGGTAATACGCCTGAAGGGAAAACGTATTCAGGCGATTGGGAAATCGTTTTTGACAGTAGCAACATCGACATTCCTATCGATAACGACCAACGACACGAATATGCTTTTACAGCAAATAAAACTTACAAGTATCAATATTACTGGGTTTATATTGCAAGCGTAGGTCACGTTCAAGGAAAAAATGCAAATTCGGAAAACATCATTCAATTTGCGGAGTTCGATTTCTTGGCGGCAGGCGAGGACGCAGGCGGCGTTGTCGGCTATGCTTCGGGAACAGATAACGACGGCACGACCATTTCAAACGTCAGAAACAACGCAAGCGTTACGGGTAGCAGTTACACCGGCGGTATCGTCGGCAGTGCGAACGGTATAGTTTCTTTCACAGACTGCGAAAATACAGGCAATATATTCGGCTTTGACGGCACGGCGGGCGTGCTCGGTGCAATGACGAACAATGCGAACGTCACGATTACGAGTTGCCAAAACGGCGGAACGGTGTCGAGCAGTCCCGAATCCAACGGCGTTGCGGGTATCGTCGGTCGCTCGGAAGCGGCTTCGAACAGATTGAGCGTTCAAGGCTGCAAAAACACTGCAAATATAACAGGCGACAGAAACGTCGGCGGCATAGGCGGACGTATCGAAACCACGAGAAACGACAAAGATTCGTTGGTTTTTGCAAACTGCTACAACGAGGGCAGTATTGCCGCAACGCAGCACGGCACGGTGGGCGGCATTGCAGGTTATTTCTTTGCAAACGGAACGTCGAAAAAGGACGTTGCGACGATTTCGTATTGTTTCAGTTCGGGTGCGGTTTCGACAAACACCACCGATTCAAACAAGAACATCGGCGGTATCGTCGGCAATCCGAGAGCAAGCACGTCGTTGACTTCCACGCGCGTGTATAACTGCTATACGACTAACGCGACTTACGCGATTTCGGGCACTCAAAACGCAACTATCGACAACACCAACTACGTCATTGCAAGCGGCGCATCAGCACCGTCCACGACGAACGGCGGAAAATACTTGGTGTATAACTCTGCATTTACTTTCAAACCCGCAATTATCAGCGGAAGTGCTTACACGCCGTATAATAGTTGGACTAAGATTGCGGAATACGTCAACGCAACCGAAAACGGCGAAGTTGTCAGAGTGTTCAACGATATCAACGGATTTATGGTGTCGGGCAATATCGCGCCGAGTTCCGGTCAATACTTCCTTTCAAAAACGGGCGTGCCGAGTTCGGATTATCTCACGCCGAGCAAGGTTGAAAACGACAAGCCCCAAAACGCCGAAAACAGAAACGACAAGACCACATTTAATATTACCGCGTGGTACGGCGCAAACACAAACAGCGATATTTATTGCACGATAAGCACCGTTACGATAGACGATTCGAGAAACAATATTTACAACGGCAACGAGCAAGGCTTTGAAAGAAGCGCGGTGAGAAATCCGAACACCAACAATAGCGTATACGGAGTTGTATTTGATTATTACAATGCAAATGTAACGCCGATTGAGAGTTTTATTTGCGCTTTCGATGCGGACGGCAACAAAATTGCAAATTCGGAAAATCCGTATCAAGCGGGCGCGTATAACACGACCGTATTCGTAAAAATCGGCGACGTCATCGTCGGTAAGAGAGTAAACAGAGTTTTTGAAATCAAGCAAGAAACAATCAACTTGTCGTGGGAATGGACGGACAGTCTTGGCGAAAACATAGATTCCGCTAAAAACAAAGAACTTAACCGCACAAGCGACGCTTTGAAGTTTATATACAACCGAGCGGAACAAGGCTTGAACGAGGTGACTTTCGCTTACGCCGAAAAAACTTTTAAAGACCCCGCTTGGAAGATGTTTACGTTGACAGGCAACGGAACATTCACGACAGAGAACGGTAAGCTGCGGGAAACAAACGCAAGCAGTGATGCATATTTCCGCACGTATACGCTGGACGACACGAGAAACTTTAAGATTCATTTGAAAAATACCAAGGTGGATTTGTCTGGTACAACCGTTACGTTCGAGTGGATTATCCGCCAAAATAAATTGTACATCACCAACTTGTGGACAAGCAAAGACGTCGGCAGTGAAACGGACTATGTTTTTGAATACAACGCCGCGCATCAAGGCATAATTAAAAATAACGGAATTACGGTGGCCGGTGAACCCGATACGGCGGGGAAAGAGCACATATTTGACGAAGAAAAATTGCCATACACAATCACGCCGGATCCCTACAATGATACAATAGATGTCCGCACATACACGCGCACACTTACACTCACCGATACGAACAACTACATAATAGTCAAAGAGCAGTTGTATTCGAGGGAAGTCACAACTAACACGAAGCCGCAAAAAGGCGTGTCATCGACAAGCACCGCCGTGACGTACACATGGAAGATTGCGGCGTACAACATCGCAAACAACTTTACAAACGGAAAGGTTTGGCTCGGCGCAAACACGGACGTTATCGTCGGCAATCAGTTGACTTCCGTCATTTCGGGAACGACCAGAGGCGGCGTTAGCGTGAACGTAGATTATTATCCGTTGCAATCCGCTTCAAGCGGCGTGCAACAGGTGCTTGTATACGGTCAGAATACGACGGAAGTTCAGCACTATTTGCCCAAAAACTTTATCGTTTACGTTCAGTACAACGACGGCACGATTGCACGACTCGTCAGCGGTAACGAATACACGCTGTCAAACCTCGAAGCGCCCACGTCAGCAAATCCCACGCCTATAAACACGAGAGTGACGGCAAGCGGTCAAAACAACTTCGTGGGCGATCTCAGCAAATACTATACGGTTTTGTACAGCGATTTCGGCTGGAAGTCGGACATGAATCCCAACTCGGACGACTGGGGCACTAAGGGCAATCCCTACGTCATCGATAGACCCGAATATCTGCTCAGACTCAGCCAAATCGTAAACGGCAGAGATAAAGCGTGGAACTCGATTGCAAGCACCGTATACTGCTATGCGCCGCAATCCACCGCAACCGCGCAAAACGCAACTTATAAAGACACGTACTTCCTTGTGACCGCAAACATCGATATGTCGGCTTACGTCAGCAAGGACGGTTTGACCAACTTCTTGCCCATAGGCAACAGCGCAGACAGAGTGTTCAAAGCTACGTTAGACGGCGGTAATAATGAGATTAAATATGTATATAATATCGGTTACTTTGTAAATAAAGCGAATCCGAGCGGCGAAGAAAAGTTAGATTATGTCGGTCTTTTCGGTCATACCGACGGCGCGACTATCCAAAACCTGACGGTCAAGAGCAAACGCGAAGTCTCCGTTCCCGTGGGCGACTTGACGTATAAGGGCGGCATACACGGCAGAGATTATGTCGGTGGCATTGTCGGCAAAGCGGTGAATTCCACTATCGAAAACATTAAATTCGACTACGGCGACTGCGTGTACGGCAACGATTACGTCGGTGGCATTGTCGGGTTTGCACAAAACACGACCATTGCAAATCCGCAAAAAATGTTGAATGCGAGCGTGAGCGGCAGATTCTACGTCGGCGGTATCGCTGGCGAGTGGCAGGTTTTCGAAAAATCCCAACTCGGATCGAATCAACAGAGCCTTACGCCTATCGAAAGCAGTATAGTGAGCGGCTATAAATATGTCGGTGGTCTCGTCGGTTGGCTGGATTTGTCGAATTGCTCGGGAAGCGTAACATTTACGCCGCAATACGACAACGGCACGACCAAGTCGCTCGAAGTGCATGGCACGGAATATGTCGGCGCGCTGTTCGGCACGCTCATAGGCAACGGATACCGTCAAACCGCAAACAGCACGGGCTTGACTTCAATCGTCGTCGAATCGAGCAAGGTGGGCAACGTCACTCTCAAACCCATACCGTATTCGGACGAAAATTCGACGCATTTGCCCAAAGTGGTGGGCGGTCTTGTCGGCTACATAGAGAGCGCGGCACTCGTTTTCGGCACGGGTTGGAACACAAGCAACGTCACTTTCGAGTTTGACAAGACTTCGACGTCTTTCCTCGGCGGCGTAATCGGCGTTATGGGCAAAAATTCGACAATCGAAATGCTCGTAGTATACACGCCCAACAGCCAGCAACCACTCACCCTCGCTGACGGAAAAATCGTCAACAATACGACGTTCGGACACGCAGGTGAGCCGAAGACGAACAACTACAACGCAGGCAGTTTCGTCGGCGGTATCGTGGGCTACGTTTCTTCGCAAGCAGGCTCGTTCTGGCGCGAGGGTACGACAATTTTCGGCAACGCGGTTCAACTCGAAAACACGGCAAATATTTACGCCACGGGCTTTGCGGGAGGCATTTTCGGCGCGCTCGGAAATATTGCTCTTGATAAGATAAATCAGAGCGTAGGCGCGGTTTACAATGAGATTGCAGTCGAGAAAAATCAAAATCAAGAAAACAGAACAAATATTCTTCAAAAAATCCTCGTAGGCGGCGTGCGTGAAGGCTCGTCCGTCACGACTCTCGGCATTGCGCCGACCACCGACAGCGACTACTTAAAGAAAGCCGACGGCAAACTTAGGAACACCGCAAGCGTGCATGTGTCAAAGACGAACGGAAAAGGCGGCGAATACGTCGGCGGCATCGTCGGTTACAGCGGCGCAAACGTGCGCCTTGTGCTCCGCAACAAACCGCAAACGGGCGATATTGACGTAAGTGCGCTCAACGTGTACAGCGGCGGCGCAAACGTGTCGTTTGCGGGAAGTTACGCAGGCGGTATCGCAGGCTTCACCGACAATCTCGAACACGTATTGCAATATATCGTCGTTCAAGCCAAGTTTACGGACTCGAACGCCAAGAGAGTGGGCGGTCTTATCGGCGAAATGATGAGCGGCTCGATCGACGGTTGCGTGGTGGCAAGCGCGGACAGCACGTATATATCCTATGCGACGGACTACTTCCAAGGCACCGAATATGTCGGCGGTCTTGTGGGTAGAACGGAAAACGCAAGCATAAGAAACAGCGTTGCGACGGGCTTTAACCTCACAAGCACATCTATCACCAAAGGCGGCGTGCTCGGCGGCGGTACAAACCCGACAATCGAGGCAAGTTGGACGTTCTACATCGCAAACACGGGCGCGACTTTCTCAACCGTCAGTGCAAACGAATACGGCAAATATATCCTTGTCGATCAGAACGCCATAACTTCAAACGACTCGTCTTATCCGTCGTTTGAAAAACTCTGCGCGTTTGCAGGCATTGCAAACACTGCGACACAGGGCGCCGTAGGCGTACTCGAATTTGTCATTAAAGTTCCCACGCAAAGACAACTCGCATTCTACGACGCGAGCGGAAGCGACAAAGAAACAACCAACAAAGAAAGTTTTGTCGGATTCAAGAACGAAAACACCAATTTGACAATCAAACTCGATATGGAAACGGGCACGAGTATGCAAATCTGCCTTGTGGACGTTGAGTTTGTCAACATTCCGCAAAACGATACGTCAAACGACGACAAGGCAAAGAAACTTGTCGAAGAAAGATACAAAAAGCCCTCGAGCGGCACAAGATATTACGTCGAAGTCACCGAGGCGGTTTTCGACGTCGACAATACACGACAAGTCACAAAGATAAGCGCAAACGTGTATTTCGACTATAAGGGCGACGGAACGTATCTCGTTTCTGTCGGTACAAGTACGAAAAAAGAGTATAACGGCGAATACAAAATCGGCGACTATACGACGGAACTCGTCCCCGGCAGTAAGGAAAATCCGTTCACAATCAGCACACAAGCGGAATGGAACGATTTTGCGTACAGCGTGTACAGCGGAGCGAACAATTACGCAAAATACCGCGATAATTGCAGCACTTGCCAAAATGATGAAACGTATTATCACAAACAATACGTCAAATTGCTCTGTGATATCGTCATCGACAACAGTGCGCACTACGGCACGGCAAGCAGTACGAGCAAACTGAATTTCGGCACTGCGGTAACGAGTACGCCTGCAAACGGTACGGGCGCGGAAAGCAACATCGGCTACAACTTTGCGGGCGATATAAGCAAGGACAGCAACGAAAAAAACTTCCAAGGCGTGTTCGACGGAAACGGACACTATATAACCATAAACTATGACAGTGGCGGATATTATCGCATCAGCGTGTTCCCGAACGCCGCAAACGCAGAGTTCAGAAACCTTACGATAAAAGGTTCGATTATGGCGGCAAGCAAAACGGACGGTTACGGCAACGAAACAACGAAAGATGTCGTTTCAAAGACGGCGGCATACGACGTTGCGGGCTTTGTGGGCAAACCGTTCGGCGCGCTTGAATTTTACAACTGCACCAACGACGCGGACATCATAGGCTTGCGTAACGTTGCAGGTATTGTCGGTTACAACGCGGGTGGACACGGAATCAAACTCGAAGCGTGCGTAAACACGGGCAATATCACGTCGTTGCAAGGCACATATACGATAAGCGGAAAAACCGATAAACATAATTGGTTTGACTCTATCGATTCCGCATATGGAACATCGAATATTGGATTTAATTCAGGTACGGGCGGAATTATCGGCGCTTATACCGGCAATATAACTATCGAGAGTTGCAGAAACGCAGGTACAATTATCGGAGGACACAATGTCGGCGGTATAATCGGTTTGCATGACGGCACTTCGAGTGCAAAAGCCACATTGACAATTCAAAACTGTGCGAATACGGGCAACGTTAAGTCCAACTCAGGATATTGGGGAGAGGACGAAGGCGGTGTAGAAGGTGCTGCTTCGGAAGGTATAAGGCAAAATATATTTGGTTATGTCGGCGGCCTCGTCGGCGTAACAGGGCAGTATTCTATATTGAAAATGTATGCGTCATACAACACCGGTGATATTTTAACGCTTTCTAATATCATAGGCGGACTTGTCGGTAGCGTTGGAGTTTTATATCAACCTAAAAAATTTGGAAGATATGACAATAACGTTAAAACAGGCGGTAGATCACTAATTGCATACTGCTACAATATCGGCAATATAACTGCCGGCGGCACATTCCCTAAAATCACAGAAGCATGGGATATAGGACGTGAAAATTATGGCGGAACCATATCCGGTGGATTTGTGGGACTTGCCGGCGATTTGCAAATTTCGCAAGGCTATAATACAGGTAACATAACAAACTATGGACATATATCTTATGAGTTCTCGTGGCAAGTGCGTGCGGGCGGTTTTATAGGACAGTCTGAACCTGTTTCTGAAAGCGGATATACGGGATACGTCTTATTTGATAATTTATATAATGTAGGAACGATTTATGTAAAACCGATAGATTACTCTATCGTTACAGGCCATACTGTCAAGAATAACTTACGATACGGAGCGGCAATTTCGGGTTATTGCGATGTGTCGGGTAGATCGGATAGGGTAAAGTCATCGGACTGTTATTCTATTAATAATTGCGTTTCGTCACTGTGCGCTGTGCAAAACGGAACGGATTATGCATACTACAAGAATAAACAGAATAGTTGGAATCCGGAAGTGCGAGATCAATGGTATCAGAACGAAGGCGTTGCAGGTATCGGAAAAACGCAAGTCGAACTTTTGGAAACGGGTCGAGTGTACAACACTTACGATGCATTGACCGCTGCAATGGACGAAAACAGCAAGTTGAGAATGACGGGTTCTAACTTCGCTTTCGACCAGTCCACAACCGCGCTTACGCTCAATTACGGCTCGGTCGGCAATTACACGTCAATCAAAGAACAAATCATAGGCGCAGACGCAAGCATTTCGGACAATGCCGTTGCAAACCTTTCGTCGATAGGCTGGAAGAAACTCCCCGACAGTTGGTTGTACGTTTACGGTTGCTTGCCGCAACTTTCTATGTTCGCACTCGACACGCAAAACGGTTTGAGTATGCGTTCGGTCGGTTACGGTCAAGATGACTACGGCGTATACAACGACGAAGGCGTTGCGGCAGGTTCGGAACAATATCCGTATATAATAAAAGACGGCGTTGACCTTATGGGTATGCAGGCTCTCGTCGACGCGGGATTGTCTTTCGAGGGCAAGTATATCGAAATCGCAAACGGTTCAAACAACCTCGAAGGCATTGCTTCGACGAGAATCGAACTCGCAACTTACGACGGTACGAATACCGCCGCAGTCAACGACGCGAGCAACACTATGTACAAAGCCGTAGACCAAAACGGCGATTATAAAGTCGGCAAAAGTTATCACTTGCTCTTGCAAGGCGCAATATTCAACAAGGCGTACAATCAAGGAAAAAATCCGACATACGTCGGCACGGACTACGCTTACTGGGCGTGGAATACTTACTACTATAACGGCGAAACCCTCTCGAACGTATGGGAATCGGGAAGTCCGAATCCGAACAAATGGGATGCTTACGGCAGTATGCGCCACTACGGCGTGTTCTCGCTGCAAAACTTCATTCCTATGGGCAGAGGAAACAGCGTATTCAAGGGCAATTTCAGCGGTAAACAAGCGAAAGGCGAAATGACCTATATCGACAACGTGCGCATTTCGACGGGCAAATACAACAATTCCTCGAACGTCACGTGCGGAAGCGAATACGGCGGTTTGTTCTCTAAAGTCGAAAACGCTTACATAGGCTACATAGCGATAGGCGGTAACAGCAAGATTTTGTCTTTCGCAAAAGAAAACGATATTTCCGCAACGGGCGGTATCGTCGGTTTGTCGCTCGGCTCGTCGGTTATCGACAACTGCGGCGTGAGCGATTCCGCGGCTATCGGCGCATACGGCGTTTCAAAAACAAATCAATACGTCGAAAACGAAAGCATTGCAATCAACAAAAAGTATGCAAAAGACACCTATGCGGGCGGCATAGTCGGTTTGGCAAATCCCAAACAGGGCAACTCGTATAATGCGGGCATCACCACAACTATCCGTAATTGCACTGTTAATACTTCCGGTAATATCGAATCCGCAAAGAACTATATCGGCGGTGTGCTCGGTTACGTCGAGGGTTCGAGCGATGCGGAAGGCAAAGGCAACAGCGTTCGCATCGACAACTGCACCGTGCAAAAAGCAATCATTCAGGCGGCGGACAGTGCAACCACGTCCGGTTATATCGGCGGCGTGTTGGGATTCGGTTCGCAATACGTTTCCGCATTCGTCACGAATTGCAAGGTCGGCGTTGGCGGCAACGTAACAATCGCGGGCGAACACAGCCTCGGCGGCATTGCGGGCGGTATGTCCAAAGCACAGGGCGGTTATATCGATTCTTGCACGGTCGGCGGCGGCACGAGCATAACGCGTATAGACCAGGGCGGCGACAATCAAGTTGCCGAAAGCGCGGACCACGGCACAGCAATCGGCGGTCTTGTCGGATTTACGCAAAACTCGACGGACACGGTCAGCCCGCTCACCACGACGTTCAGCGGTACGTCCTCGTTCGCAGGTACGATTACGGTGGGCGTTGCGGCTACCAACCAATCGGCTGATTCCGACGCGGCTATAAGCCAAATCGGCGGTATCGTTGGCGATATGGGCAGCGGCGCAAACTTCGCTTCGGGCTCGGTCGTCACCGTCGGCGGTACGATTTCCATTCCGCTTGAGGCGGCAAACGTCGGCGGCGTTGCGGGCCGTACAAACACCGCTACGTTCATAGGCAAATTCGACGTGAGTCCGACTATGAGCACCGCCAACACCGAAAACGTCGGCGGCTTCATCGGCAAGAATATCGGCACGGTGTATATCCTCGCAGACAACACCGACAAAATCGTTGACGGCAAACTCAAAGGCACGCAAATCAAAATCGGCGGCACTATCGTCGGTACGAACGAAGTGGGCGGCTTCATCGGCGTCAACAACTCGGGCAGCTCGCTCAATATCGGCTCAAACGTCGCATACGCAAAGCCGTATATGTCGGGTACGCTCAACATAACCATAACCGCAACCGTCACAGGTTCGGGCAACAACGTCGGCGGTATCGTCGGCAAGAACGAGGGTTCGTCCGGCGCAACCGATTATGCAATCATAGATATTGTCAAGGGCGTTATCCTGCAACAAGGCAATATTCAGGGCAATAACTACGTCGGCGGTATTATCGGTCTCAACCAAGGCTTGCTCACGACGGGCGGCGGCGAGGCGGACACCAAAATTAACGGCGCAACGCTCTCTGAAGAAAATAGAAATTTAATCAAAAACCTTTCAATAACCAACGAAGGCAAAGTCAAGGGCGGCGCATCGAACGGCACGATTTATGAAAACGGCGACTACGTCGGCGGCGTTATCGGTTTGCTCGATTCTCCGAGTGACGAGGGCAAGGGCGCAATCGCAGGTACGTTCACCAACAAAGGTACTGTCGAAGGCGGCAGATTCGTCGGCGGTTCGATAGGCTTCGTCGGCAAAAACGTCACTATCACCGCAAAAGATACCGACACTTTGTTCGTCAACAGCGGCGAGGTTACGGCGCACGGCTATTTCGCAGGCGGCTCTATCGGCGCGCTCGTCGGTACGATCGCGGGCGTAAGCACCGAATATATGGTCAACTTCGAAAACGAAGGCAACGTCGACGCGACAGGCTTTGTCGGCGGCTCAATCGGCGTGCTTGCAGGTCCCGTTTCCTATGCGCAATTCGTCAACAAATCGAACGGCTTGACGGTCAATGCGGTCAACTCGGTCGGCGGCTCGGTCGGCTATATCGGCATACCCACTTCGTTCAAAACCGAACTTGACAAACTCAATATCACGATTCCAAGCGATTACGTTCAAATCGTCAATACGCACTTCGAGGCAAAAGGAAATCTCACCGTCAATGCAACTCAAACCGCAATAAACGAAGCAAAGGGCAACGCTTCAGACAAATCTACAGGTTGGGGCGGCTTCGGCGGCGCAATCGGCGTTATCGGTGCAAGCGTTGCAAAGTGGGGCTCGAGCGATACGGAAAGAAACACCTACTACGCAAACGGCAACGTCGTGGCAAGCGGCATTAACAACGTCGGCGGCATCGTCGGCCTTGTCAAAGCAGACAACGTCACGATAAGCAATATGCTTGCGTACGGCACCACCGTCACGGGCGGCGCAAACGTCGGCGGTATCGTCGGCGCAACGACGGGCACAGGCACGGTTATCAAGTCGGCATATGCCGTCGAGGGCACGTTCGAAGGCTCGGAGAATGTGGGCGGCATTATTGGTCTTAGCAAATCCGACACCGATGCAAAATCTTCCTACTGGGTCAAAGGCTATCCCAACGCAACCCTCGCAGGTACGGACGTCGGACAACTGCAAACGGACCTCGGTAAATTTGAAACCATAGTCGAAACCGTAAACGGTCAACCCGTTGTGTTCACGAAAGAATTCTGCGAGATGTACACGCCCAAGACCTATTACGTCGACTACACAGGCACGCATAAGTATAAGGATAAAACCATAGCCACCGTCACCGACGAAAAATTGACGTGGGCGGAATACTTCAAGTCAAGTCTCGGCATCGAGAAAGCGGAAGAGAGAAACGGCGCGTGGGTCAGCCCTATCCCGAATGCAAAATCGTACACAACAGGCGCTGAAAATACAGGCTGGTATTTCGTCTATGCAACCGACAAGTCGATAGGCACTATCAGCGCGGAACACTCTCAAAACGCAAACGAATCCTACTGGAAACGCATTGCGGACGCATACACCGCAAGCGAGCGCGAAGCGGGCAAAGATGAGGAGACTCTCACCGCTTCCGAAATAGTTTTGGGCGATAACGGTCAACCGCAAAAATCCACGCTTTACGCAACCGCGACTTCCGCGGGCGAAAACAGCGGATATTATCTGTATATGGCAACGTCGGGCAACTCTCGTCCGAGCGCAACGTATTCGAGCGGCAAATTCTTCATAAAAACTCTCACCGCAAGCGAAGGCGCACTTGCCGAAAACGTCGCCGTGTACTATCGCACCATTTCGAGAGGAAAATCTCTTACGTACAACGGTTATGAGCGTTTCGCACCCGTTGCGATCACCGCTTCGGCAGACGTTGCTGTTCCGTTTATTGCAGAACCGTCAACAGACGCGACAAAGGCGGATTCCTATTGCTATTCGTCCGATATGTCGGCGGACAGCACAAAGACCAAACCGAATACGGCAAATCCGTACAAGTCCAAAGTCAAGATTTTCTACTTTGACAGCGCAGGCACGCCTCACGTCGTAGGCGGAGTTGAAATCGACTGGGAAATCAAAAAACGCGACCTCGAAGCCTCGTTCTCGACAAGCGGAGAAAGAGTGTACGGCAAGGACAGGACGGAATCCGGCGACGGCACGGCCAAACACGATATTACGCTTAAAATTTCAAATATCGCGCCGAACGGAGGTGCAAAACCTGCTCTTACCATAACCGTCAAGGATAAAAATAACAATTCAACGGTGTTTACTTTCAACGGAACGTCAATGACGTCGACAACAAACAACGGAATATCGATTGTCGGCGCAGGCATAACCAACGTATGTGAAAACAGGTGGGACGCAAGCGATTCGCTGTACAACGTCACAGAGCCGAGCGAGGAACAAACGTACGAGTTCTCTTGCGCAATCGACTTCCAGAACGCAAAGGAATACACCGTCGAAATCTCACTTCCCAACACGTCGGCGGAACTGTACAATATCACAGGCGATACGACCAAAGGTTTCAACGTTAAACCTGCGACATTGACAATAAGCGGCAACGGAACGGAGTCCGTTACGTTTGACAACAAAATTCACGATTACGGATGGAAAGTGGAGGGCCTTGTCAACAAAGCGGGATATAGCGATACTATAGCGGTGCTTGCGGCGTTCTCGCCGAAGGCTTGCGCAAAACTCGAAGGCGAAACAAATCCGTATGAAGTCGCTTTGTATTCGAGTCCGACGACATTGAATACAGGAGATATCACATTTGACAAATTGACAGGCGTATCGCTCAAAGTAAACGAGAATCCGCCTTCAATCGACCTCACGGGCGCAAAGAAAGCGGGCGAGTATTATCTCACGTTCGCAACGCTTACGGCAGGCAACTATACGCTTAACCTCGTCGGCGGCACAGCGAGCGCAAACCAGTCGAAGAAACTTGCAATCTCAACCAATTCGCTAAAGTTTGAATGGCAAGGTGCAGGGGGAAGCCACACTTACGATAAAAAAACGAAAGGCGTTATAACGTTGACGATAAAGGCGACAAAACCAATAGAAGATTTTGCAAACTTTGTTAGCAAGTATTTCACAATGTCAATGTCCGGTACGGGTACTACTGTCAGTGCCGTCACGACTTCAAACAATTCGACGGCAACCGTCACGTTCACAACGGGTGTAAACGCGGGCGAATACAAAGCAACAGTCAAGTTGAACAGCAAAGAAAGTGCCTTTATCGAAGATAACAAGGGCAGTTGTTCATATCCGTCAGGGCTTTCGAACAACGGTTCTATAAAAAAGAATTACGAGATACTTCGTCGCTCGTTGTCGTTCGAGTTCTCGACGAGCAACGGCATATACAATACCGAAAGTCAGGGTTGGAACGGCGTTAGAGCAAAAGCGGCAACGTCCGGCAGCGACACAGGTCTTATTAGCGGCGACAGTGTAAAAGTCGGCATCGCCATCACAAGAAACGGCTCCGATTTCAAATCCGCATCGGGCGTATCCGTGTCCACGTCCTATGTTACAGGCGGCTTGTCGACAATCGCCGCGGGCAACTATGTCGCAACGGTAACGCTCGATGAAAATCAAAGCAAAAACTATACAACTTCAAGCAGCGCGACGACAACTGCTTCGTGGAAAATCGAGCAATACACGTTGTCGCTCAAAGGTCTTACCGACGGCTCGAAAATTTATGACGGACAGGCAGTAACTCCAAAACTCACGATCGGCGAGCAAGATATAACCGACGGCAGGTATATTTATGAACAAGATACGATTTCCATTGCGTATTCGGTGCTCGACGCCGCGAATCACCCACACGAATCGCTTGTCAACGTAGGCACCTACACAATTACAATCGGCGGAACCAACGCGATTTCCGTTTCGCCTGCTAAACGCGACGAAATACCCACAGCGGAAAACTACAAAATCGATACGACCGAAAGCGGCAAGGCAACTTACACCATTCAACCAAGACAAATCAAACTCACTTGGGAGAATGAGACGTCGTTTGTGTTCCGAAACTATGCGCAAGGCTTGAAAATCAACGGCGTTGTAAGTGCCAGCGAGGACGGAAACGGACAACTTGCGGTTTCCTCGTCCTCTATAACAGAGGCGAAAATCAAAGGATATGCAGGAAACGACGTCATCGAAATCACAATATCCGGCGCGGCAACTCACGTTGCGGACGGCAAGAAGTTTATGACTGCGGTCATAAACAAAGTGACGGGAACAAACGCCGACGGCTCGAATTCCAGTCTCAAAAACTACGAAATCGTCGAGGGTAAAACGAGCGGCGAGTTCGAAATAACGCCGTCCGTCGTGTCCGTAGTGCGCTTTACGGCTATGACCGCAACGCTCGAAAAGGTGTATGACGGCAACAACAGAGTGACGGCACAGATTCCCGACAGTTACTTCGAGTTGAGCGCAACGGGACACATTCCTACGCAATTCCCGTTCACAATCAGCGGAACGTACGACGATGAAAACGTGCTTTACGATTCGAGCAACAACGTCATAAGAGGCAAAGCGGTCACGTTCTCGTATACGTTCAGCGACCCGACGAACGTCGGCGACTATACGGACGAGGGCGGAAGCGTAGATACGGCGGCGTACAACGTGGGCAAGATTACGCCGAAACATATTCAAGTTTCCCTTGACAAACTGCGCTCGAACAAGGCGACGAGAACTTACACCGACGACACGACCTACGGCGGTAGCGGCGTAAGCGGCAACGGCACGACGAAACCTTATCGCGCGGGCGAAGGCTTCAGAGTAAGCGGCGTTTTAACGGGCGACGTAGTGACCATCTTCGCAAATTATGCGGAATCCGACAACTTGCGCAACACCAATGCGAACGGCGGCTTCGATTTTTCAAAATACGTCAACGACGTGGATAAAGACTCGAACGGCACGTTCAAGAAAGCAACTTCGGGCAAGTATCTCAAAAAACTCGTGTTCGAAATGAACGGCGCAGACGCAGGCAACTATACGTTCAACGTATACCATTCGAGCGACGGCGCATACAGCGAATCCGACGGTAACTTCGCGACGAAAGTCACCGTGTACGACAGCAGAGAAAGCGACCAAAGCCGCAAGAATAAGAGCGGCTCGCCGCAAATCCAAATCGAAATAACCGTCAAATCCGTCAAAGTGGAATACTCGAACGCCGCTCAAAGTTACGCCAACGACGACAACACCTACAACACGAACTGGGTGCCCGTTACGGGTACAAATAAGGAAACCGACAAGGCCGGCGCGGACATCATCGTCACGAACGGCTGGATGTATCCGGACGGCATAGACCGCCCGGCAGATTCCACCGACACAAAGAGAGAATATCACGGCTACACCGTCATTCAGGGCAGAGCGGGCAATTCCCGACTCGGCGCGTCCGTGTCCACAGAATACGGTATGAATCTCAACTATCGTTTGAGCAATCAGCCGATTCTCACCATTGCGTACTTCGTGTCCACCGAGAGCAACGAATACAATATAACTTCGCTAGCGCGTTTGCTCATCGCGTCCTTCTACTACACGGCGCATCAGAATCCGCAAAACCTCGATATGATAAAGATAGTATCGTCGGGTTACGCGTGGGTCAAGGTCGTTAGCGTGGGCGAGGACGGCGCATACGTCGGCGATTACAAGAAGCCCGAAAATTCGCCTATCAAGGATTCTAAGGCAACCACGTGGGACGAATATCTTGCCGAATTACAAGCGGCAGATTACGCGGTGTTCTTCGACACCGAAAAGAGCGAATGGGGCTACTATAGTTCCAACGAATCCACGCAAAACGACATTCCGTTGAGGTTCGTGCAAAAGAAAGACATAACGGGTACGTTCACGGCGCAAGACATCGAGATTCTCAATGCGTTCTTCACAACGCTGTCCACAGACGACAACGGCGCCGTTACGCAAAAGCATTATAACTGGAACGGAACGAACAAGCAATATCTAACCAACGTACTCAAAGCGAGAGTTGGCGCAAACGTGACGATAGACGGCAGTCTGTTCGCGTCTACGAAAGTCGGCGAAAACGGCGTGTTGACGGGCTTTGACGGCACTTACGACGGCAACGGCTACGTCATCGAATATCTCAACATTATGGGCTACGGCAAGACGAACGTCGGCTTGTTCGACGTGATCGGCGAAACGGGTATTGTCAAGAACGTCCATCTGAGAAACGTCACTATCTATGCAAATCAAGGCAACGTCGGTATGCTCGCAGGCAGCGTTTACGAATCCAAGACCACCGAAACGAGCGTAAAGAACGTGTCCGTACACGGCGCAATCAATGCAAGCGGCGGCACGGTGGGCGGTCTGTTCGGCACGAGTGCGAGAGACATTGAAAACGCAATCGTCCTTGGCACGATAACATCTCAAAACGCAACCCTCGGCGGCGTTGTCGGCACGACGAGCGCAAGCGTAAAGAAAGTCGTTTCCCTCGTGCAAATCACCGCAAACGGCGGCTCTGTCAATCCGTTTACGACTTCGAGCGCAACGGTTGAAAATTCCTACCATATGACAAATGCCGTATGGCAAAAGGGAAGCGGATTCGTCAACGTTTCGGGCAAGTCAAAGACCTTCAACGAGTTGATGTCGGGTTCGGTTTCGGGTTACGGCACGCAAAACAAGTATTACTACACGGGCGAGACCGCGCCGACCAAAGGAACGTTCGACGTTCTCGACGACGTGCAACTTACCGCTTTGTCCGCAATAGGCACACAAACCGAAGAAAACGCAAGACAGAGTATGCGCCTCAGAGATATAGTTTCCGTATATCTAATGATGTATTCTTTGTCAAAGACGAAGGGAACGCTCACAAGCGAAAACACATTCAACGTGAACGTATATGCGCTCAGTTTGTCGAGTTGGCTTGTCGGCAGTGCGGACGGCACGCAAAGCAAACCGATTGCAATCGCCAACAAGCAAAACGTATCGCTTTTAAGACAACTTCCGTTTGCGACGTTCACGCTCAAAGCAAATATCTCAATCGATATAACAAGCACGTTTGCGGGTGCGTTCTTCGGAATTGTCACGAGCGAGACGGACAGCGCGGGCAATTCGCTCGGATATAAGATAACTTGCGACAAGGCTATGTTCGAGGCGTACGCCGAGAGCAATCCGAGTTGGATAGAAGCCGCATAAATCGCAATCGGGCGGCGTAAAAGCCGTCCGTGAGCGAGAAAAAGAGCGATTGAAACGTAAATAGCGCAAAAAAAAAGAACAATCGCAAAAACACCGCAAAATCGTGATTCTAACCGCGCGTTTTTAAAAAGTTGAAATATCGCGCGAAAAAATCGACGAAAAATCAAATAAAACGCCCTGCTCGATTGTAGTTTATATATAAATATATAAAAATCCGCAAGACACGGGCAAAAGAAACAAGGATAAACTATGCAAGCAAGCAAAAGCAAAAACTTCAAAATCGTAATGTCCGTTATGATTCCGCTTTTGATAATCGTGACCACCGTCGTTATGGTGGGCGCATCTTTTGCGTGGTTTACAAACGCCGACAAAGTCACCGTCACGGAAATCACGATGTCTACGGCGGATTCTTACAGAATCGACTTTACTCGTCAGCCTTTGTCCGCCGACGGCAAATTGCTGTTTGACAATATGCAGTACGTCGGACAGACCGCATTTTGCGCAAGCGGCACAAACGCGGGCAAACTTATGACCAAAGCCGTTGCGAATGGCAATGCGGTTGACACGAGCGACCGCGCGTATTATTTCATCAACACGGTTGCGCTCGACACGCAGGGCAAGACGTTCGATATGAGTATGGCGTTCGACGGCGTGAAGATTGTCAAGTATAAGCGCAACGCCGACGGCTCGATTGCCAAAGACGAAAACGAGGAAAATATAGTCGAAAAAACAAACAAAATCTATGCCGCGACGGGCTCTAACGTATCGCCCGTGAGCGACATTCCGTTTGCGTTCACTTGGTTTTTCAAAGCGCACGGCGAAACCGATGCAGACGGCGTAGTAAGAAACTATGAAACCTACAACATCGACGCTGAAACGCAAGGACAACGACTCTTGCAATTAAAGCCGCTACCGAACGAAGTTTGGTACACGCCGTACGGCAAACTCACGTTCGGTGACGACAATCTCGTTGCGCTCGTAAACGACGATGATTTGATAGACGCAACGAGCATAATGGACATTGACAAGCGCGTCATCGACAATTTCGGCACGAACGGCGTAGGCAACGCCACGTCGCAACTGTTCGATTTTTACATCGTTTTCGCGCCCGAAAAACTGTTCTGGATGCAATTTTTCTCGGCGGACAGGGACAAATACACCGCAAACGATATCTATACAACTACGGTGAATGGCGAAACGATAAAAGACGATACCAAAAAGATTTTTGAATCTTTGTCCAATCAGATGTACTATTCGCATATGGATTATTCGGGTTCTACGTTTGAGTTTTCGGCGGTACTTAACGTAACGAACGTGCACGAGGAGGCGCAAGGATAATGAACAAAACCAAACGCACTCTCATCGTATCGTCCGTCGTTATGGCTCTCATTTTCGTCGTCACGGTAGTCAGCGTGACCGCCGCGTGGTTTACTAACGTCGCGGACAGCAACGAGGACGGATTCACCACCGATTCCGCGCTTTTGCAAGAGAGCGCAAGCATATCTATCGACGAAAACGCCGCAAGCGACTACGGCACGTCCGTTTGGCCCGCCGTGGCAACGCCCGGATACCTATCAAAAGGCAACGTTGCGCCGTACGGTACGGATTTGAAACAGAAGCAGACGAGCAAAATCGACGTCGCGGCAAAATGCGCCGTGTTGTATTTTCCCATAACGTTCGTCGGCTCGTCGGACGCAGGGTATAGCGACGGAAGAAAATCGCTTATGCTCGGCGTCAATTCGGCGCATCTTGACGGCGATGCCGAGAAAAAAGATTATCTTTCTTCTTTCAACGTCGAAATGGAACTCGTCACATTAAAAGAGGACGGCGAGTCCAAAACCAGCGAAACCATAATCCCGACCAAACCGAGCGATTTTTCGGGCAAGCCGAGCGCGATATACTACAATCAACCGTTCAAAGACACGGGAAAAAAATTGCCGAGTTACAAACTCTATATGCTTGTAATCCCCGGCGAAACCTACTACATCAAAGCAACCGTTTATTTCAATCGAATCGATGAGGAATGCAACGAAAAACTCATATACTTCACCGACACGCAAAAGAATATCACGTTCCAGTTCGAAATCAAGGATAACGTTGCGCAAGACGTGGATATCAGAAAAGGAAAGATGCCCGTATGACGTCCCTTCGCAAAAACAAAATCGCGATGATAGTCGCAATAATAGTGCTTTTTGCAGTCGCCGTTTCGGCGATGGGCGTTTCCTATGCGGTTTGGATTTCCCCCGACGGTCCGATAGGTGGCGGCTCGTCAAAAGCGTCCCCGTCCGTTACGCCCGACTCGAACAACGTCTGGGCAAAGTATTTCAATTATAAGGAAATAACCGTTGAGGGGTTGCAAGGCAAATATGTCGAAATATCCACGTTCTACAACGACGGCGAAAACGCTCAGGGACTCAATTTGTCAGATTTGTATATTCCCGAGGTCATTTGGGTGGAAAAGGGCAGTAGAAAAGTGCTTGCAACGCTTGACGGCGTAAGCGAAAACGCGTACGAAACCTACAACGTTTACCGCATCACCAACAGCATTTTTGCGGATTCGTCACTCAAAAGTTTGCCCGTAACGATTCATATCCCTGCAAGCGTATGCGAAATCGACGACGCCGCTTTTGCAGGTCTGCCCAACCTTCAAGCCGTGTATTTTGAAAACAGAAATCCGTGTACGATAGGGGCGTATGCTTTTGCAGGTTGCTCGAATCTCAAATATGTCTACAACGTAAGGGGCGGCATCGTAACGCCCGACGACACCTCATTTGTCGGCACAAAAATCACCGTCACCGACGGTCAAATTCGGTTTGCGAAAAAATAAATTGCAAAAGCGTTAAAACACTCGAACGTGTTATTTATAATTTGCACTATTGATTACAATTAGAGTTTTCTACGTTACGAAATTGCGAATCCGGATTAAAATATCTTCATACGTCATATCTGAATTTTGACACCCTTTTGACACACGATTCTGCAAAAAACGTGCAAAAAGCGGTCATTGTGAGCGGCAATTTAGGTAAAAAGAGTAAAGAAAAACGCCATTTTCGGACTGCCAAACCACGAAAAATGGCGGTAATGTCGAGCAAAAGCGATGACGACGAGCGCTCCGCGCGGTTGAAAGCCGCGCTTTCATATCTTCGTTACACGAAGATATGAAAAATCCGTGAACGAATTTCGTTCACGGATTTGGAGCTGATGACCAGACTTGAACTGGTGACCTCATCCTTACCAAGGATGTGCTCTACCACCTGAGCCACATCAGCATATTTTTGGCGGAAGCGGAGGGATTCGAACCCCCGTGGGCTTTCACCCAAACGGTTTTCAAGACCGCCTCGTTATGACCGCTTCGATACGCTTCCATCTAAGTTAAAGCAAATCGTTTCTTTTGTTTTTGAAACCGTTTTCTGCCCAAACGGTTTGACGCTTTGCTACCAAGCAAGACACGCCTGCTATGACCGCTTCGATACGCTTCCATCTAAGTTAAAGCAAATCGTTTCTTTTGTTTTTGAAACCGTTTTCTGCCCAAACGGTTTGACGCTTTGCTACCAAGCAAGACACGCCTGCTATGACCGCTTCGATACGCTTCCATATAAAATCAAAGCAAATCGTTTCGCTATCAAGCCTATTTAGTATAGCAAGAGTTTGCGATTGTGTCAAACATTGATGTTAAATTTGCAAAAAAACATTTGGTTTGTGAGATTTATACTATTTTTCCATCAAAATTCAAGCGCAGAGAATGGCGAGATATATCGCTTCTAATATCGACCCTTGCACATATTTGCATATCAGAGTTCTCGTATTCGCGTATGCGCAAATATACATATGTCTAAAAAAGTTGCAATCAAGTGTTTACGATTCGAAATTCGTGTGCTATAATGTCAATATTATAAATTTTATATTGTGATAAGGTGAAAAATGAAAATCAAATTGAACGAATTTTTCAGACGTGACGTTGACGGCGTTGACGTGTTGCTTACGGATTCCCTCGAAGTCAAAGCGCAAGTGAAAAAGCACAAAAAAACCGTGAAAGACACAATCGTATGGTCGATTGTTGGTACGCTTTTGTTTGTGTTGGTGCTCAACATCGTGATTTTGCCGCTTACGGGCAAGTGCGCGCGCGTCGAACACGTCACCGATTACGTCGGCGACAATCAATATATCGCTTTCCACAAGCCCGAAGGGTTGATGCTTTCCGCTCACCGCGCGGGCGGCGTTCTCGAACCCGAAGAAACGATGGCGGCGTTCAAGCAATGTATGGAAGAAGCGCAAAGAGAAAATTACAAAGTCGATATTCTCGAATTTGACTTGCACCTCACAAAAGACGACGTACTCGTGCTTATGCACGACCACGAAATCGACCGCACGTCAAACGGCACGGGCAAGATTTGCGATATGACTCTTGCCGAACTCAAAACCTACAATTTCGGCTACAACTTCAAGACCGAAGACGGCGTATACAAGTATCGCGACAAGTCCGATGCGGAACTCGAAAACGTGCGCATCCTCACGCTCAAAGAGGTTTTGGATTATGTCGAAAAGGTCGCTCGCCCCGACAAATCTATGAATTACGTCATCGAAATCAAGGATGGTGACGACGCGGGCAGACGCGCTATGAACAAACTTTACCGTATGATGGTGGAATACGACATTGTTGACCGCACGGCGTTCGGCACTTTTCAAGGCGAAATCAGCAAGTACGTCGACGAGTGCAACGCCTTGGGCACGTTCGAGCAAAAAGTGGTGCGCTCTGCGGGTATAACCGAAGTGCTCGATTTCTATTTCGCATTCCTTTACGGCAATACGAACGCAAAATTTAACTTCAAGGTTTTGCAAATTCCGATGGGCTTCAACGGCTTCTTCGATTTGTCCACGAAAGAGTTTATCGACTTTGCGCACAGTATGGGAATTGCCGTTCAGTACTGGACGATAAACGACCCCGACGACGTAGCCAAACTTCAAGCCAACGGCGCGGACTGCATAATGACGGACAATCCGAAAATGGCATACGAAGTTCTGCACAGAAACGACAAATAAGTTTGCGTAATAAATCGCAAGAGGCACTCGAAAGGGTGGTCTTATGTTTATCGATAACGGGCGAAGTTTGCTCCGAAATGCTGTCTTTTACGATAAGCGATAGGTTATAAAGGTGAGATATGAAAAATCCTATAAATAGCGAGTTGGCGATCGTATACAGAGAATGGCTCGAAGCGTCAAAAAGACCGAACGGAATCTTTTGCGATAAAAACGGCGTCGAGAAGTATTCTAATCCGTATTTTTTCGGCGTTCCCGACGATTGGGACACGACGAAAGACGGCGTGAGAATATTGTTCGTAGGGCAAGAGGGCGCAAGCGGTCATTGGAACGCCGTTGATATGCAAAGCGATAAATATATTGCTTTTGACGACGTGGAAAAATTGCAAGAGGCGTCGATAGCCACGGTTAAAAAGCGAGTTGGCAAAGAGAACGCAAGCGTTGAAATTTGCGGTGAAAATCATCCCATAGTTGGCAATTCAAGCGGATTTTGGTGGTTTTTCAGCGATATAGCAACCAACGGACAATCGGAGAAGGCGTGCCCTTGTGCTTGGACTAATATCGACCTCGTCTGTTATAACGAAAAACGCTCCAACGGCAAATATACTTTAAGAGAAGCGGATAGAAAAGCGTTGCACTCGACGACTCCGCCGATTTTGAAAAGACTTATCGATATTGCAAAGCCGACGCACGTCGTGTTTGCGTCTTGGAGAGACGTTTCCGTCAATCACGAGCTTGCATCGAAACCGTCAAAAATTATGAACGACTTTTTCGTGAAGAACGACAAGAATTCGATTATGCTTTCGCACGTTTGCGGTATTCCGTGCCTCGTGTCTTACTATCACCCGCAATACCTCAAAGGCAGAAAGGAGCGCGCACAAGCCGTCCGAGATTATATCTATAAGAATATCGTTGACGGAAGAGTGATAGAAGCACCTTTCGATATTGACTAAATTCATAAAACGAATCGTTTTGCGATGTACCGAAAACGGTGCATCGCTTTTTTTATATTATAAGCGAAAAAACACAGGAGGTGAGCTTTTATGGAAAAAAGCAGCAGTAAAAGCATGAAGGAATTATGTATTGAGATATCGCAGAATTCGGTTGTTCTGGAAGTCGAATACGACTGCCTTAAAAAAGTATTTGACGAGGAACTTCCGATTATCTATGAAAAAGGATGGGCGGAAGAATTTTTGCTTGCTGGAAATGTGGCGGATGTTATAAGGGATGTTTGTCCTTTTCCCGAGTTTATCGGTCTTGCGGCAAGCAGTATGGCTGCACACTTGCTCTACATAACCAACGTAAATCCCGACAAGTACAAATTGAATTTTAAAGACGTTATGCCTTGCGATGGTTATATGTGGGGGTATCACTTTAAAGAAAAAGATTTGTATGAAGTTTTCAAAGAGTTGAAAAAGCATTTTAAACATGTCGAGTTGAGTGCAAACAACGATTGTTTGACGGTGGACGGTCTGAAAATATTCGTTGAAACGTCTTTTGAAAGAATCCGTACTATCGGTTTGTGTACGGAACATTGTTTACCGTTTTAAAGGAGAGAAAAAAATATGGATGTATTTGATAAAATTGCAGGTTACGAGAAGCAAAAGAAAGACTTGCGCTATATAAGCGATATGTGGAAAAACACTGACGAATACAGGCGTCTCGGCGTCAAAATACCCAAAGGCGTGATGTTTAACGGCGACCCCGGAAACGGAAAAACTCTTATGGCGCAATGCCTCATCGATGCAGCGGGATGTGCGTTTGAAAAATGCACGAAAGACAGAGCGCAAGATGAATTTATCGTCCATTTGAAAGAGGTGTTTAAGAAAGCGGAAGATTATGCGAAAAGCAACAACAAACCGGTTATAGTCTTTTTTGACGATATGGATAAATTTGCCGAAACGTCAAAAGACACTGAAAATCCCGAAGAATATGCGATTCTTCAAAGTCTTTTAGATTCAATCAAGGATTACGACGTGTTTTTTGTCGCTACCGTAAATAGTTGCGGCGCTTTTCCGAAATCGCTTATCAGAAGCGGAAGAATTGACGAAACGTTTTTTATTCTCAAACCATCGGTACTTGATTCCGAAAAAGTTGCCGATTACTATTTGAGAAAGCAAAACATCAATATAAAAGACGTGTCGGGGCGCTATATCTCACAAATGGCGCATAGCGTTTCGTGTGCAGAACTCGAATCGATTATCAATGAGGCAGGTATGTATGCCGCTTTCGAACGAAGCGATTGCATAATGAAAAAGCACATCGATTGGGCGATTATGCGCATCGAATTCAAGATAAACGTTTCGGGCAAGTTGGAACGAACGTATGATAAAAACAATCCGAATTGCCGTGAGTGTGCGTATCACGAAGCAGGGCACGCAGCGGTTGCGCTGTTGAGCGAAAACTATATTCCGACAATTTTATTTACAGATGATTTAAAGGAAAACTGTTCGTTTTGCTATTCGCATAATAAAAACGAGGGTTCTCAATACAACAATTCAATCGAAAGAGTGTTTATCGATTTCGGCGGGAAAGCGGGGGCGAGTATAGGGTTTGGTCCGTTGACATTGGGGAGCAATCTGGATTTGCGTGAGGCGTGGAAAAATTTGTATTGGAATGTTTCGAAAGACTGCGTCGAAGACTTGCATATGTTCAATCCGATCGACAATCGAGATTCACTGCAAGGTGAATTGTTTAAAGACAGATTGGACGCAACGACAGAAAAAATGAACAATGCTTACAATTTCGTCGTGGAGTTGTTGAATCTAAACAGAGCCTTGTTAGACGCGCTTGCCGACCGTCTTATGGAAAAGTATTTTATAACCGCCGACGAGATTTCCGAAATCTTTGAGGAATATAAAAGCAAGCATAAAGTCGTCACGATTCGCGATTTGATGGCAACTCGTTCGCAAACGCTTGCCTTGGCATAAATTCATAGAAAAATTGCAAAAAAGAGGATAAAGCAGACATTTCGTCTGCTTTATCTGTTGATTGTGTTGTTTTTGTCAAATTTGCTTGCTTACTTTTTCGCTTCCTTTTCTTTGCCGAAGCCTTTAAGGAATCTGCGGAAGCCGCCTTTTCTGCCGTTGAGCATATCCACGAGTCCGTCAAGCGAACGCTTGGATATGATGCCCATCGACCACGCCGCTATCGTGCGGTAGGGCATATCTTTGACGGAATTGGTGAGCATTTCGGGGTTCTCGGACGAGAGCGCGACGAGGTTGACGACGCCCACGCAGAGATTGTACATAAACTTGCCGAAGCGAGATACTTTGCATTGACCGATCGTGTTGTTTGCAAGCAATTCGCCTTTTTCGTAAGGTCTGTTTTCAATCATCTTTGCGCCGTAGAGTGCCTCGAATTGCTCGACGGGAATCTCGGTTGCGTTTGCGATGTCATAGTAGCAAGGCGCGACTGTCTTGTAGTCGGGGATAGGAGCGTCGGGATTCTTGGACGTCACGTTTACGATGCCTTCGAGTTTGATGTCGCGAGAGGATGCGCCCACCAAAATCTTGAAGTCGCCGCTTTCGACGTGCCAGTCTTTGATTGCGACGTTGTAGTATGCGAACGCTCTTGAATCGAGAGTGATTTCGACATCCTTTTCTTCACCCGGTTGCAAGAACACTTTTTTGAAGCCTTTGAGTTCTTTTTCGGGACGATAGAGAGTGCTTTCGACATCCGAAACGTAGAGTTGCGCAATTTCCGCACCTGCTACTTTGCCGACGTTCTTGACGGTGAAAGTGACGGTGAGCGGGTCGCCTTCGTTGATTGCGTTTGCGCTTATGCGCAGATTCGAGTATTCGAATTGCGTGTAGGAAAGACCGTAGCCGAAGGGATATTTGACTCTCTTTTTCGCGCTGTCGTAATAGCGATAGCCGACGTAAATGCCTTCGCGGTATTCAACCGTTCTCGGTCCCATACGGAAGTATTTAGAGCCGAGATAGTCGTCTTCGTGGACGGGGAAGGTTTCTGCAAGTTTGCCGGACGGATTGACCTTGCCGTAGAGAAGATTGTACGCCGCTTCGCCGCCTGCCTGACCTCCGAGATAGAGGTTGAGAATGCCTTTGACGCTCTTGTCCCAGTCGCCGATTTCGACGGGCGAACCGCAAGAAAGCACGACTACGACGTTTTTGTTGACTTTCAAAATCTCGTTGATGAGCGTGACGTGCGATGACGGCATTTTGATGTGGTGACGGTCGTAGCCTTCCGATTCGAACGCGTCGGTAAGACCGATGAACAAAAGCACGACGTCTTTGTCTTTTGCGGCTTTTACGGCCTTGTTTATGAGGCTCTTTTTGTAGCCTTCGCCTTTGAGAACATAGCCGTCCGCGTACTCGTAGGGTTGACCGACTTTGTCGAGTGCGTCGGTAAACGACGTGAGTTTTGTGGGAAGAATATGGCTCGAGCCACCGCCTTGATAGCGGATTTTCTTTGCGAGTTTGCCGATGACGGCGATGTTTTGCTTCTTGTTCAAGGGAAGTATGCCGTCGTTTTTGAGAAGAACCGCGCCGCCTTCCGCCGCTTTGCGTGCGATTGCGTTGTGCTTTTCAATGTCAAAGGTTACGCCTTCGATTTCGCGCACGGTGTTCTCGTATGCGAATCTGATGAGACGAAGCACCACTTTGTCGATGTCTTCTTCGGTGAGAGTGCCTGCTTTGAGCGCCTTATAAACGGTGTCGTCGTTGAGTCCTTTGCTGCCGGGCATTTCGAGGTCCATACCTGCTTTGACGCCTTCCGCGCGGTCGTTGACTGCGCCCCAGTCGCTAACGACAATGCCTTTGTATCCCCATTCGTCGCGAAGAATGTCGGTGAGAAAACGTTTGTGGTCGCTAAGGTACGTTCCGTTGAGGCGGTTATAGGAACACATAACGGTCGTGGGGTGTTCCTCTTTGACGATATGCTCGAAAGCGGGCATATAGATTTCGCGCAAAGTGCGCTCGTCAACGATGGAATCGATTGTCATTCTTATGTATTCTTGGTTGTTTGCAAGATAGTGTTTGAGGGAAGTGCCGACGTTTTTCTTTTGTACGCCGTGAACCCACGCGCCGCCCATACGACCTGCGAGGAACGGGTCTTCGGAGAAGTACTCGAAGTTTCTTCCGCACAACGGACCTCTTTTGATGTTTACGCCGGGTCCGAGAACCGTCGAAACGCCCAGAGATTGAGCCTCGATCGCGATAGCCTCGCCGACTTCTTCAACGAGATCGACGTCCCAACTCGAAGCGGTTGTGACTGCGCCGGGGAAGCAAGTTGCGGGTTCGGGCGTTTGCATAATGTTGACGCCTTTGCCGATTTTTTCACGTCTGAGTCCGCTCGGTCCGTCGCTCATACGCACGGCGGGGATGTCGATACCGTCGCGTTTGACGGGTTGAGTGAGCCAGTTTGTAGAACCGGAAAGCATAGACACTTTTTCGTCAAGCGTCAACTTGCCCAGAATTTCCAAATAGTCCTTGTCGTTCATAATTTCCTCCAACAGAGTGTTTATATTTTTGGTTTTCGGCGATAAAGTGCCGATTCTGTTTTTTTGTCTTTTTGCCGCGCGACTTAATACGCGTGCGCGTTGCTTATATAATCAAATAAGTTTTGAAAAACTATATTTCATTATATCATTTTCGCCATCGACGTTCAATATGATTTTTTTGCAATCGTATATGCGGTTATTTTTGAGCGGCGAGTTTTTCTTTTTCACGGACAGAGAGCGGCATTTCGTCGGTTATATAGGTGTTCCAAACGTCCATTCTGTCCTTGTCGTCGAGATAGCGAAGCACTCTTGCGGGCGAGCCTACCGCAATGCAGTTGGCGGGCAAGTCGCGAGTCACCACGCTTCCTGCGCCCACGACCGTGTTTTCGCCAATCGTAACGCCGCCGCATATCGTCACGTTAGAGGCAATCCAGCACCCCTTTTTGATGGTTACGGGTTTTGAATATTCGAGGTCGTGGAAGCCGTCGGGATATTGTTGATTTAAGCGTTCGCTTGCCAAAAACGGATGACAAGGCGTTGCGATAGTGACGTTTGCGCCGAGCCATACGCCGTCCTCGAGGGTTATGGGAGATATGTCCAAAAGAGTGCAGTTGTAGTTGAAAAATATATCGTTTCCGACGTGAATGTTTACGCCGTATTCGCAGTAAAACGGCGTGAAAATACAAACGGATTTACCTTTTGACGACGGAATGAGTTTGTTGATAAGTCGTTTTTGTTTTGGGAAGTTCCATATGGGGCATTTGTTGAATCTTTGCGTCAGCCACAGACCTCTTGCGTGTTGCCAAAAAATATCTTTGCTCGTCGAGTTGTAGAGTTTGCCCTCAACCATACGAGTCCAGTCTTTCTTTTCCTTGCTCATATCAAATACCCCCTTTCGATATTTGTTTACGGTACCATTTTATTTTATAAAAGGATAGATTTATATCAAAATTCATTGCAAAATATCAAAAAACCGTTGTAAAATACAAAAAGTATGATATTATTTTCGTATGAGCAACGACGACAAAGCAAAACTTAACGTCCGATTCCTTCCCAAAGGCGTGCAAAATCCCCAATTCGAGCAACGAGAAAGCGGCGTTGCTCATACGCCGTACAGCCGCGAAGTGGCGTTCTATACTTGCATTAAAAACGGCGACCTCGAAGGACTCAAAAGCAATATGGCGAGTTTTATGAGCGAAGCGTTGGTCGTGGGTAGAATGAGCGACGACAATTTGCGACAAGTCAAGTATCTTGCGGTCAGTTGCATTACGCTCGCCACGCGCTATGCCGTCGAAGGCGGACTTATGGAAAGCGAGGCGTACAACTTGTCCGACGCGTACATTCAAACCGTAGATAAGACGGATTCACCCGAAGAAATAATGAATTTTCTCATCGAAAAGGCGGTTGAACTCACTATGCTCGTGAAAAGTCACCGTCAAAGACTTGAATATCCGCCGTATATCCGCAAGGCGATAAAAGTCGTAAGCACGAGGCTTCACGAAAGGCTGACTTGCGACGACGTTGCGAGCGAGTGCGGCGTGAGCGCGGATTATTTGTCGCAAAAATTCAAAAAGTACGTCGGCGTAAGTTTGCACAAATACATCGTCACGCAAAAACTCGAAGAGTCCAAAACTCTGCTTGCAAACGGTGTGGAATACGGTGAAATCGGATATTATTTCGGGTTCTGCTCGCAAACGCACTACATTCAGTGCTTCAAAAAAGAGTACGGAATGACCCCCAAAGAGTATATTGCCATAAACGCAACTGTTTGAGAGTGCCTTAAAAATAGCGAAAAATGTGCGAAAATATCGGGTTTTTTTAAAAAAATATAGCAAAAATCAGTAACCGAAAGGCAATACAAACGTCTTTATATTGAGGAATGAATGAAAAACACTGCTTGGGAAAAACTGTTCAAGAAATACTACAACGAGGCTCTCTTGTATGTGTTTTCGTTCTGCCACAATCGCACGCTTGCCGAGGACATCGTTCAGGAAGCGTATATGCGCGCAATCCGCTCTATCGACGAGGAAAAAGACGGCTTCAAGTTCTGGCTGTTCAAGGTGTGCCGCAATCTCTACTTCGATATGCTCAGAAAAAACAAGAGAATCGAAGCGATAGAGAGCGACGTGCAGTCGGACGATTCGCTTGTGGACGACGTGATTCAGAAGGACGAGTACCGCGCGCTCTACAAAGCAATATCGCTCTTGAAAGACAGCTACCGCGAGGTCGTGCGGCTCTATTATTTCGACTCGATGTCCGTCAAGGAAATTTCGTCCATCGTCGGCGAATCGACTGACAACGTGAAGATTCAACTGTATAGAGCGAGGCTTAAACTCAAAGAAATTTTGGAGGCAAATATATGAATTTTGACGAAGCGTTCAAACACTATCGGGACGGTGTCGCCACAGAAGAAGAAAAGCAATTCGTAAAAGAGCAACTTGTAAAAGCCAACGAGTTTTTGCAAAACGAGTCCGTGCGCGAGGAATCGCCGGTTAAGGAAGCGGACGCGGAGGACGTGAAAAAAGCCAAAAAGAAATTCAAATGGCAATATATCGTCATTCCGATCTGCTCGCTCGTATGCGCACTTGCGGTCATTGCCGCAATCTTGGGCGGCGTGTTCGGCTCGGCGGCTTCGTACGCCAAAAAGTCGGCAGTGTATTCAAAATCCGCTTGCATCGATATCGCTAAGGCAAAAGCGTTCGAGTTTGTCAGCGATTCCAACAACTTCACGTACGTCAACGTGGCAAGCAAAGACGACTTCAAAACCGAAGACGCGGACGCGGACTTCAACTACAACGGCAAAGACTTGAAAAACAGTTATTACACGTATATCATCGAACTCGAAGTCAAGCGCAGCGATTTTGAAATCAAAATCGAGGTCGACACGAGAAACGGAGATTGCAAGGTTATAAAAGTAGATTGACATTGCAAGGCGAAAAGCGCAAAATAGCATTTAAGGAACGTTTTTTCAAGGCGTTCCTTTCTTTTTATATGCTACAAAATATTCCACTAATTTTTGTATAGCGTTTGCATACAATAGTTGTATGTGGTCAAACGTGATTAGCATCGGCAAAGAGTACGGAAAGGAAATCGACTATATCCTCAAAAAACTTCAATGCACCAAAGACGTGTCCTACGCGACGGAAGAAAACGACGAGAGAATATGGATATATCTTGCATCGTCTTGCGACGTTTCGCAAAAAATCGAAAACGAAATGTATCGCACGCTCGCGGTCGTGTTTTTGTCGTATCTGAAACTCAGATTCTTTCTGGAAAAATTGCCCGTTCACCGTATGTCGTATGCAAAGTGTGCGCTGATTTGCTCGATGCTTCATTTTGACAGGGACTTTGAAGAAAACGTCGTGGCAAAGGTGCTGTCCGATTCGATGGACTACAACATTGACGGATTATTCAATTTTCGTATGCGCTCATTAAAAGACGCTTGGACGGAAATTGCGGATGTAGCGTCGAGATTGCTCGAAGGAAGCGAGGGCGACAAGGACGTTTTCGACATAGCGGCGTTTATATCGGGAAGCGACGGCGGAAAGAACAGAATCGCAACCGACGGTAAAATAGTCGAGAATCTGACCCAAAGGCGCAGAGTTGAAATCGTGAGATTGTTCGACGAGGAAGAATACAATTTGCTCGACGCGATAATAAAAGAAAAACCTTGCGAAATATACGTCGAAAGAAACGGTTTTTCGGACGGACTTAACAACACTTTGCGCAAAATTGCAAAAGTTATTGAAAAAGTATAAAACACGATATGTGTTGCAAAATCCGCTATTTTTCGTCAAAACAAGCAAAAATCGTCCAAAACTGTCAAAAATATTTTAATTTATTACACGAATCGTGTTGTATTCTGTCGAATCCAAACACGATTCGTATTCAATAACATATTCGCAGACGGACTGCCATTTCGAGCGCCGGCGTGGGAATCCGGCGTAGCGATATGATGTCGAACGGTTTTTCATAATAAAAAAGGCAGGCGGCGCGCCTGCCTTTTCAAAACTTAATATCGTAATAAATTGTCAATATACTTTTCTCGCTCTTATCACATCGTCGCCGTCGATTGTCAAATCGGTGTCGGTGTCGATAATCGTGTAGCGAAGTCCGTTTCGCGTCGCGCTGATTCCGCCGAATTTGTTTTCGCCCGTATCCGTCGAAATGACGGTGTAACGATGAGCTGCGCTCTTGGGCGCTTTGACGTTGGGCAAATTGACAGAGTTCGTGACATTTCCGTTTTCGATATAATCTTTAAGTTCGCCTGCCGCCATAACCGCGCAGTTGTCTTCGGCTTCTTCGGTGGATGCACCGAGGTGCGGTATTGCGACGATGCCCGGCATTCCTATGCAATTTTCGTCGGGGAAATCCACGACGTATTTGCGAAGTTTTTTGCTTTCGAGAGCGGCTTTTATTGCGTTTACGTCGCAAAGTTCACCGCGTGCGGCGTTGATTATAATCACGCCGTCTTTCATAGTCGTAAGGCTTTCGGCGTTTACGAGACCTTTCGTTTGCGGCGTCATAGGCATATGAAGGGTCACGAAGTCGGCGTCCGCCCAAGCGGATTGCATTGTGTCGAAAATCGTCACGAATGGGATTTCCGATTTTGCCGCTTCGGATATGAAGGGGTCGTAACCCACGATATTCATTCCGAGCGCGTGTGCGGATACTGCGACTTTTCTGCCAATCGCGCCGAGACCCAAAACACAAAGTGTTTTGCCCGCGATTTCGCTGCCTGCAAATTGACCTTTGCCTTTTTCTACTTGTTTTGCCACGTCGTCGCCTTTAAGCGTGCTTGCCCACTCGATTGCTTCGGACACGTTGCGCGCGCCGATAATAAGGGCGGCAATGACGAGTTCCTTGACGGCGTTTGCGTTTGCGCCGGGGGTGTTGAACACGCATATTCCTTTTTTGGCATAGTCCGCGTGCGGGATATTGTTTACGCCTGCGCCCGCTCTTGCGACTGCCAAAAGCGAGGGCGGAACGGCGTATTCTTCCATTTTGAAAGAGCGCACGAGTATGCCGACGGGATTTTCGCTCGAATCGGTGAGATTGTAGCCGTCAAGCACGGGGTTTGCGAGTTTGGATATCGAATTGAGTTTGAGTATGTCCATAGTTTTCCTCGCTTGCGATTATTTGTTTTCGAGTTCGAATTTCTTCATAAACTCTATGAGTGCTTTCACGCCTTCGACGGGCATTGCGTTGTAAATCGACGCTCTCATACCGCCCACGAGTTTGTGACCTTTGAGGCTGACGAGTCCCGCTTGTTCGGCTTCTTTGACGAATTTGGCGTTGAGTTCGTCGTTGGGCGACACGAAAGGTACGTTCATAAGCGAACGACTTTCTTTTTCGACGAAGTTGTTGTAGAAGTCGCTTTCGTCGATGAAGTCGTAAAGCATTTTGGCTTTTTCGCGGTTGATTTGTTCCATAACCTTAACGCCGCCGAGTTTTTTGAGGTGACGAAGGTTGAGCATCATCATATAAATCGACCAACAAGGCGGTGTGTTGTACAAACTGTTTGCGTCGATTTGCGTGCGATATTTGAGCATAGTGGGGCAGATGGGAAGTTCGCCGCCGAGCATATCTTCTTTTACTATGACGAGGGTTACGCCGGCAGGTGCGAGATTCTTTTGCGCGCCCGCATAAATGAGAGAATACTTTTTGGGGTCGATGACCTCGCTCATAATGCACGAGGACAAGTCGGCAACGAGGGGTACGTCGCCGGTGTCGGGCAACGTGTTGTATTTCAAGCCGAAAATGGTGTTGTTTTCGGTGATATGAACGTAACTTGCGTCTTGTCTGAAATCTTCGCGCGTGGTTTTGGGAATATAGGTGAATTTTTTGTCTTCACTGGAAGCGACGAGGCGAATATCGCCGTATTTTTGCGCTTCTTTGTACGCTTTTTTGGCAAAGTTGCCGGTCACGATATAATCCGCTTTTCCCGTCTTCAAAAGGTTGAGCGGAATCGCCTCGAATTGCGTGGACGCACCGCCTTGAACCATAATGACGTGATAGTCGTCGGGAAGATTCATAAGTTCGCGCACGAGGTCGAGGGCTTCGGTGTTGATGGCGTCGTACCATTTCGAGCGGTGGCTCATTTCCATAACGCTCATACCCGAACCGTTGTAGTCGGCGATATTTTTGCCCGCTTCCTCGATGACTTCGAGCGGAAGCATACTCGGACCTGCCGAGAAATTGTAAACTCTCATAAAATTCTCCTTTTTATACGTCATAATCGCATTCGTATATGCGACTTTGTATACTATAATCGTAAAGGCAAAAGCGAGGTTTGTAAAGATTTTTTTTCGCGCAAACGTATGGTTTTCGGCACTTTTTGGCGAAACTCTTGCGTAAGCGCGCATTTTGGTGTAATATAGTACATTAGAAAAATATGCGTGCAAAAATAAAAATTGTTATTATTTAATAATAGTTTTAAGCGGCATCGAGAGAGCGTCGCTTAAAATGGAATTTACCGCATAGAAAAATAAAGAATAATCGGAGAAATATAATGGCAAAAAACGCAAAAACAGTTAAGGTGACCTTCCTCGGCGGCGTAGGCGAGGTGGGCAAAAATATGACCGCAATAGAGTGCGGCGACGATATGATTATCGTCGATTGCGGCGTTTCTTTCGCAACGAGCGAGGAAGCCCCCGGTATCGACGCAATCATACCCGACATAACCTACGTAAAAGAGAACATATCCAAACTTCGCGGTATCGTGCTTACGCACGGTCACGAAGACCACATCGGCGCAATCCCGTACTATGCGGACGACCTCAAAAACGTTCCCGTCTACGGCACTGCGCTCACAATCGGACTTTTGAAAAGAAAACTCGACAAAAACGGCAAAAAATGCAATCTCGTCGTGGTGTCGGCAGGCGATACGATAACGCTTGGCGGATTCAAAGTCGAGTTTATCAAAGTCTGTCACTCGATGGCGGGTGCGTGCGCGCTTGCGATAACCACGCAAGTCGGCACTGTGTTCGTAACGGGCGACTTCAAGATTGACAATACGCCCATCGACGGCAAGAAAACCGACATCGGTCGAATTGCGGAAATCGGCGCAAAGGGCGTGCTTCTTATGCTCGGCGAGTCCACGAACGTGGAAAGAAAGGGCAGTTCGACGTCCGAAAAAGTCGTGGGACAAACGCTTGAAAGCATCTTTGCTTCAAACCTCGACAAGAGAATTGTCATTGCGTGCTTCGCTTCGTCCAATTATCGAGTGCAACAAGTGCTTACTCTCGCTCACAAGTACCACAGAAAAGTCGTGCTTGCGGGCAGAAGTATGAAAGGTATGGTTGACGTTGCGTCCGCTTGCGGCGAGTTGCAAGTTCCCAAGGGTGTAATCGCGGACAGCGTCGGAAAACTGCTTCCGAGCGAAACGGTTATTTTGGCAACCGGCTCGCAAGGCGAGCCGCTTTCCGCTCTCAACAAACTCTCGAAGGGCGAGTTCAACAAGATTAACATCGGACCGCAAGACCTCGTCGTTTTGTCCTCGTCGCCTATCCCCGGCAACGAAAAATCCGTGTACGACGTTATTAACGACCTTTTCAGAAAAGGCGCAAACGTCATTTACGACGCAATGAACGACATTCACGTTTCGGGTCACGCCTACGAGGAAGAACTCAAACTTATGCTCACACTCGTTCAACCCGAGTACTTTATGCCCGTACACGGCGAATATCGTCATCAGTTCAAGCACGCCGAAATCGCAAAAACGCTGGGCGTACCGTCAAAGAATATCGTCATTCCCAACATCGGCGAGTGCTACGGCGTGAACCACAAGGGAATAAAGCAACACTCTAACGTCACGGCGGGCAACGCCTATGTCGACGGCGTTGTTCTCGAAAACGGCAAATCGGTCGTAAACGACAGAAAATCGCTTGCCGAATACGGTATGCTCGTGGTGCTTTGCGCGGTGGATACCGACCAAGGCAAAGTCGTGGGCGACGTGGACATTGTGGCAAGAGGATTCAATCTCACCGACGATGTGGTAAATTCCATAAAAAACGTAACCGTGGACACGATAAACGGCTCGGACTTCGACAAAGCGGACGTGAACGAGATTGCGAGAATGGTCAAAAAAGCGGTGAGAAAGTTGTTCTACAAGGACAGACAATTCCCCATAATCATTCCCGTCATCGTCGAGGACTGACGGATAAACGCAACGGAAAACGAAAATAAAAAATCGGCAATCGGTTTTTGAAAAAACGTGCAAAACGGCGTCGTTTTTAGAAAAAAGAAGGTGCAAAAATGTATAGAAAACGCATTATTTTGATACTCACTTCACGCGACGAAAGCGACGGTATATCGCAAAAAATCGCGGAAGCAATACGCAAAATCGGCACGCATAACGTCGTGGTCATAAGCGACGATAAGTACGGTTCTGCAACCAAACTTTCCGCTATCGACAGACTTATGGACAAAGGAAGCGAGTATCAATATCTGCTCGAAAAAAAGGACAAGGGCGTCATCAGCGATATGTTCAAACTCAAAAGTTTGTCAAAGCGCGTCAACCGCATAAACAACCTCATCAAGCGTTTTCACCCCGAGTACATTTTGTGCGTTACGCCGTACGCTCACCATTGCGCCGTCGAGGCAAAACGCAGAGCGCGCTTCAACACGCAAATCATATATATGCTTCAATCCTTCACGCTTCCAAAACGCGTACACGATGACGCAACCAACGTGTTTATCGTCGAAAATGCGGACGTAAAAGCCGATTTGGTGCGACAAGGCATAAAATCGAAGGACGTTATGGTGATGGGGCTTCCCTATGAGGCAGTGCCCAAAACGAGGGAAGAAATCATACTCAAAAAGCAAGAGGTGGGACTTCCGAAAGTCAAAACCGTATACGTCAACGTGCAGGAAAAAAGTCAACTCGAAAACGTGTTTTCGCTTCTTCTCGACCAAGGCGAAATCGCAAATCTCGCCGTGTACGTCAAAGACGAGCGTATGCTTCAGACTTTGTCGTCTATGGCGGTGAAAGCACCCGAAACCAAAGTTTTGTTTTTGCAAAACGGCGAGCAAGCGGACGATTGTCTGCCCGTATGCGACGTGGCAATCACGCAGTATGACCCCGCAACGATCTACAAGTGCTTCAAACTCGGCGTGCCGAGCATAGTTGCAAAGAGCGGCGAACACGAGCAAGCGGACATATCCTATCTCGCCTCGCACGAACTTTGCCTCGTTGCCAAAAACGACCTCGACATAGTGGGCCTTTTGTACAGACTATTGCAGTCGGACGTCGGCGAGAAAATCGCCTCGAACGGCAAAAAATGGGTGGAAATGAGTTCGCTCGAAAATATTGCAAACTTCCTAACCGCATATATTGCCGTTTGAGCAAAAATCGTCGCCGAGGCAACGGCAACACGCAAGTGTGCGCATTGCCGAGAGCCTCGCTCGATTTATTGCTCTGCTAACCGCGCAGAGAATTTGCGCTATCAGTTCAAGCAGGGACAAAAACTCAAACCGCAACTTCGCCAAATTATCTGCTTGGTGGGTGCGTGCGGTGCACGCAGATGGAAAACGGAAGTTTTAAATCTTCCATATGTCATTCTGAGGGAACAGAGTGACCGTGAGAATCAAGCGTAGCGAAATGCGGCTTCGCCTTGATCCCTACGTCGCAACGATGTCGCTCCTCTGAATGACAAGCGGAAAACAGATTTGAGTATTCCGCAACCCAAACGAAGTTTGGATATCATCGTGCCAAAATGCACGATATCATCACGAAGTGATATCACCGCCTATGGCGATATCATTGCTTTGCAAACGCCGATAGGGAAAACACGTGAGGAAGGGGAAAGCTTAAATTAAAGTTATAGTTCTCGCTCGTAGAGAAGAACGCAGCATAGATATAAACGGAAAAATAGGATTCGATATGCCAAAGATAACCAAACTCAACGACATTGCAAAAAAACAAGGATTCAGGCTCGGCGACGACGTGCTGCGTATCGGCGGCTACAAAATGGTCGACGAACTCGATTACCTTTTCTACGACAACGAAAAGAAATTTTCGGTGGATATTTTGCGCGACGGAAAAGAGCATACCGTAAAAGTCCATAAAAAAGAAGGGCAGTCGCTCGGACTCGAATTCGCAATCGACATGAAACCCGTCGTGTGCAAAAACAAGTGCATTTTCTGTTTTGTCGACCAACTTCCCAAAAATATGCGCCCCAGCCTCTACGTCAAGGACGACGATTACCGTTACAGTTTTATGTGCGGCTCGTATGTCACTATGACCAACGTCACGGAAGAAGAAATCGAAAGAGTGATTCGATTGAAACTCAGTCCGCTTTACATTTCCGTACACGCGTGGGACGACGATATAAGAACGTATATTCTCAAAAATCCGAACACCAGAAAGTTGCCCGACCAAATGCGCAGACTCGGCGCAAACGGCATAAAAATGCACACGCAACTCGTTGTCGTTCCCGAAGTGAACGACGGCAAAGTGCTCGAGGACAGCATACGAGGATTGCACTCGGTCGAGGGCGTGGAAACGGTTGCTGTCGTGCCCGTGGGTATGACGGGGCATAGAGAAACGCTTGCTAAACTCAAAGCGGTGGACGAGCAGAATGCGAGAGATACCATAAAACTCGTCGAGGGATTGAACAAAGAATACGGCGGCAATTTCTGTTGGTGCAGCGACGAGTATTACGTCAAGGCGAACATAGACGTTCCGAGCAGTTCGTATTACGGTGCATTCGACCAAATCGAAAACGGCGTGGGACTTATCGCCGACTGGAAAGACAATTTCGAGTACAGCCTTTCGGAAGCCCCGACTATGAATCTCGGCAAAAAAATAGACCTCATAACCGGCGTATCTTTTGCGCCCATACTCAAAGAGTACGCAAAGAAACTCGAAGAAAAACTCGGACTGAAAGCGGAAGTGCACGCAATCGTAAACAACTTTTTCGGCACGAGCGTGACGGTCGCGGGGCTTGTGACTGCTGGTGATATAATCGACCAACTCGGCGGCGTGAAGTCGGACGCATTCGTGATTCCCGACAATATGCTTCGCGAATTTACCGACACTTTCCTCGACAACAAAACCGTCGAAGAAGTGGAAGCCGCGCTCGGCGCTCCGATTATCGTCATATCGCACAGTGGCAGCGACACGGCGCAAAAAATCGTCGAACACTTTGAAAACGAATAACGAAAAACGATAAATCGGGTTTTGCGGCGAAAGTTCGCAAAATCGACGAAAACGGCGTTTAATACGCCAAAAATCATAGATAAAATACGGAAACGGTGAAATAATATGAAACCTTTGGTGGCTATCGTAGGAAGACCCAACGTCGGAAAATCGACGCTTTTCAACAGACTTGCGGGCAGTAGAATCTCTATCGTCGAAGACACGCCGGGCGTAACTCGCGACCGAATTTATGCGGATTGCGAGTGGTGCGGCAGAGCGTTTACGCTCATAGATACGGGCGGTCTCGAACTTAAAAGCGACGACGAAATGTGGGGGCATATCCGCACGCAAGTAGAAATCGCCGTCGATACGGCAAACGCGATTTTGTACGTCGTTGACGGCAAAACCGGACTTACGACGGACGACAACCTCGTTTGTTCGTTTTTGAGAAAGTCAAAACTTCCCGTAATTCTTGCGGTAAACAAAATCGACAACAACGATTTGAGCAACGTATACGACTTTTACGCGCTGGGGTTTGGCGAGCCTCACGCGGTCAGCGCAGAGCAAGGCAAGGGACTCGGCGATTTGCTCGACGCAATCCTCGAAGTTATCCCCGAGCATATGGCGGATGAAGACCCCGAACGTATCAAAATCGCAATCGTAGGAAAACCGAACGCGGGCAAGAGTTCGATCACCAACAGACTTTTGGGATACGACCGATGTATCGTCAGCGACATTGCAGGCACGACTCGTGACGCAATCGACACAGAACTCGACGTGGGCGACGACAAGTATCTCATCATCGACACGGCGGGTATGCGCAAGAAAAAAGTCGTCAACGAGGACCTTGAAAGATATTCGGTTATGAGAAGTTTGCTCGCCGTGCGCAGAGCGGACGTGGTGCTCGTCGTGTGCGACGCAAGCGAAGGACTCACCGAGCAGGACGTCAAAATCGCGGGCTTCGTTCACGAGGAAGGCAAACCGTCCGTCATCGTTATGAACAAGTGGGATTTGGTGGACAAAAACACCCACACCATTTACGAATTCGAAAAGAAACTCAAAGAGGATTTGAAGTATATGGATTATTTCAAATCCGTGTATATATCCGCGCTCAGCGGCAAGCGACTCGACAATCTGCTTCCGCTTTGCAAAGAGGTCGTGGCAAATTCGAGAAAGCGTATTCCGACGGGACTTCTCAACGAGGTCGTGGGAGACGCTATCCGCATAAGCGAACCGCCGTCCTATCTCGGCAAAAAACTCAAAGTTTTCTATGTTACGCAAGTGTCCGTCGCGCCGCCGACTTTTGTGCTTAAAGTCAACGACCCGACGATTATGCATTTCAGTTACAAACGCTATCTCGAAAACGCGTTGCGCAAGAGTTTCGACTTTTCTGGAACGCCTATCCGCTTGCTCGTCAGAGCCAACGGCGAAAGCGACAAATAACGGCGACGAAACGACGATTTTGCGTGTTTTCGATTAAAAAAATTTAACGTCGAAAAACTGCTCGAAAACGATTGCCGAATACGCGATTCGGTGATATATTCTTACGCGTGATAAAAAAGGCGGCAAAGCGTGCGCCGCTTGCGGCACTCTTTGAGCGCGCGCGACGTATAGTGTACAAGTGTAGAGGTGTATTATGGATTACAATTCATTGCCCGCAGACGAACTCGAAAAACTGCTTAAACAAGAGCAAAAAGCCTACAAAAAACTGCAAAAAGCCGACAGAAGCGTGGATATGACGAGAGGCAAGCCTTCAAAAGAGCAACTCGACATCGCTATGCCTATGCTCGAAAACGCCGCAAAGTGCGACTTCTTTATGAGCGGCGTGGACGCGAGAAACTACGGCGAACCCGCAGGCGTTAAGCAGGCAAGAGAACTTTTCGGTGAACTTTTGGGCGTGAAAACGGACGAAGTTATCGCCGTTGACGGCTCGTCGCTTGACATTATGTACAACGTGGTGCAGTTTGCAATGCAATTCGGCGTTTTGGGGTCTACGCCTTGGAACAAACTCGAAAAAGTCAAATTCATTTGCCCCGCGCCCGGTTACGACAGACATTTCGCCATTTGCGAAAATTTCGGCATAGATATGATAACCGTTCCTATGCTTTCGGACGGTCCGGATATGGACCTCGTCGAGCAACTCGTGCGCGACGACGAGAGCGTAAAGGGCATTTGGTGCGTGCCGAAATACTCGAATCCGACGGGCATAGTGTTCTCGGACAAAGTGGTCGAGCGTATGGCGAACCTAAAACCAAAAGCAAAAGATTTTCGCGTTTTCTGGGATAACGCATATTGCGTACACTCGCTCTACGACACCGACGACAAACTAAAAAACATCTTCGACGTGGCAAGAAAAGCGGGCACGCTCGATATGATATACTGTTTTGCTTCAACCGCAAAAATCACGTTTGCCGGCAGCGGCGTAGCAGTGTTCGCTTCCTCTCAAAACAACGTGCAGGATATGCTCAAACGCCTCTTTTTCAAGAGAATCAACCCCAACAAAGTCAATCAGGTTATGCACGTTGAGTTTTTGAAAAACGTCGACAACATAAAGAAGATTATGGCACAACACGCGGCGATTCTTCGTCCGAAGTTCGACCTTTTCGGAGCGAGAATGGAAGAAGCGTTCCCCGACGACCAAAGCGTAACGTGGTCAAAGCCGAGAGGGGGATATTTCATTTCCCTCGACGTACAGGGCGCGGCAAAACGCGTCGTGGAACTTGCAAACGAGGCAGGCGTAAAGTTTACGGCGGCAGGGTCGACGTTCCCGTACAAAATAGACGACAACGACTCGAACATCCGTATCGCGCCGAGCGTTCCCTCACTCGAAGAAATGGATTTTGCAATCGACGTGCTGATAAGTTCGATAAAGATTGCGCTTATGGAAAAGAGTTTGAAAAATCGCACTTGATAGCGCGATTTTTTAATTAATAATTAATAATGAATAATTAAT
>ULMG01046775.1_pt1 | contig 53569 bp, 52 predicted proteins | sample 1951601 | NCBI WGS metagenome assembly ULMG01 (sample SAMEA4835545, study PRJEB28245) | human gut metagenome | biome: gut microbiome; material: fecal sample | place: Denmark | collected 2008
CAGAAAAGCCCGGATTCGATAGGCGACGTAAGGAAGACCATGTCCGTCCGAAAACAATTAAGCGAGTCTAAGACGGAAAAGTTTTAGAGTTGGCCCAGGCCTATCTGCTCACCCGTCATACCCTCAAGACCGAATCGACGGACCGCCAGAAATTTGAGAAAATCTGCGAAATCCTCGACGCCTTGGAGGCCGACAACCAGGCAGCCAATCCTGGCGACGATCCCCTGTTCGACGGCGGCTATCTGGCCGCCTTCCGCCGCCTGATGACTCAAGTCTGGGATAGATGATTCCGATTCAGGGATAGTGTTCAGCAGTTTTCTTTATGGGGAGTTATCTTTATGTGGAGTTAAAGAAATTAAGGGAAGTTATCACTCCCTCCGGTCGTTCGGGAAGTTAAGGGACAACAGCATCGTATCCCTGCGTTCCCATAAGCAGTTCTTCAGCAAGGCGGGTTCATCCCCGCACAAAAAACCGCAGCTCTGCTGCTGGCGTAGACCTCTGATGGTCCGCCAACCATATAGCGAAGCGGTTTGATCACCGTTTCTGTCCCCTACAAGGAGAACCGAAGGGGTCGTAAAGACTATTGAAAGGTCGGTTGGTACATCCCCTGTACCCTGAGGGGAAAGGTTGTGCAAATGAGCGCAATGAAAATAATTTTCAAATTGTCGAATGCTGAAAACTTATCTAATAGTTAATAAACAAGTAAGATTTTTAACAACTCAATATATAGGCACTTGCAAAAGTGCCTATACAAAGGGCTATGCCCTAAATTGAGTGCTAACAAAGGGAATAAAAAATAGTTGTATATTATTAATTTATGGCACAGGATAATTTAAAGCAAAAAACTAAAAATGGTTTATACTGGAGTTTTGCTAATAACATAGCAAATAAAGGTATGCAGTTTGTGTTTAGTATAATTTTAGCACGATTACTGACACCATCTGATTATGGATTAATTGGTATGCTGGCAATTTTTATTGCCATTATACAAATATTTGTAGAAAGTGGTTTCTCTCAGGCAATAATTACTAAGCAAGATAGAACTCAAACCGATTTATCTACAGCTTTCTATTTTAATATAGGCGTAGGTGTTTTAGGGTATCTTATATTATTTGTTTCGGCTCCTTTAATTGCAAATTTTTATGGAATGCCTTTGTTAAAGCCAATCCTCAGAGTTATAGGCTTGGGAGTCATATTTAATTCGCTAAATATAGTACAAAATGCACATTATGCAATCAGATTAGACTTCAAAACTCCAGCAAAAGTTTCTGTGTTTAGTCAAATGTTTACAGGTGTTTTAGGAATATTTTTGGCTTATGAAGGTTTTGGAGTTTGGGCGTTGGTCTTTCAACAAGTTTCTGGAGGTTTAATAGGATTGTTGTTAAATTGGTATTTAGTAAGATGGAAACCAACTGCAGAATTCAATAAAGAATCATTTCTATATTTATGGCGCTATGGTTCAAAAGTCTTAAGTTCTGGGCTCTTGTCTACAATATATGATAATGTACAACCTTTATTGATTGGAAAATTCTTCTCATCATCTGCATTAGGATTATATTCTCGTGCTCAGGGTTTTGCAACTTTACCTTCAAGTAATCTTAGTGGAATATTGGCTAATGTTACATTTCCATTACTTAGTAAGATCAATGATGATATAGAAAGATTAGGTAGTATTTACAGAAGACTAATAAAATTTAGCGCTTTTATCATTTTCCCACTAATGATTGGACTTGCTTCAATATCTGCACCATTAGTACATTTTTTGCTTCCTGAGCGTTGGAATGGTTGTATTCCTCTTTTGAGGCTTTTGTGTTTTTCGTTAATGTGGCAACCTATTAGTTTGGTAAATCTTAATTTACTTAATGCAGCAAAACGGCCAGACGTTGTCTTAAAAATAGAAATGATAAAGAAGCCTTTGGGTTTGATTCTATTAATAGCTTCTATTCCATATGGTATAATAATGATGTGTGTTGCAAATTTATTAGTTTGTTTATTAGCTGTTGCAATAAATACCGTAATGACAAGTCGAACGCTTAATGTTCCATTTATGGCACAAGTAAGAGATTTGCTCCCAGTCTTTTTATTATCTTTATCAATGGGATGCATAGTTTACTTTTTCACAACTATTGTTCATCCACCATTATTATCTATGATAATTGGCATTGCTATTGGATTTGTTGTTTATATACTTGGAGCATATTTCTTTATGCCAGAGCTTATGAAAGATACTTTGTATTTAATAAAGCGAAAAAAATAATGAATATAATAATAGAAAAGGAAAAATGTTCTGGATGTGGCGCATGTATGGCTTCTTGCCCTAAAGAGGCAATAAGTATGCAGCGTGATTCTGAAGGTTTTGATTTCCCACATATAGATCAAACTTTGTGCATTGACTGTGGTCTTTGTCAAAAAGTCTGTCCGCCATTACATTATGAGGATAGGACAGACAAACGATTGAATAAGAATAGTGTGCAAAGGGGATTTGCAGCCCGCAATAAGAATTATGAGCAACGACTCATTAGTTCTTCAGGTAGCATTTTTACCGTCTTAGCTCAATATGTAATATCAACAGGTGGTGTTGCTGTAGGCGTGGCTTATGATGCAGAATTTAATACTGAATATAAAATTATAGACTCCATTGCAGAACTTCTACTTATTCAAGGTTCTAAATATCTCCAATGCAAGCCAAGTAGAGAAATCTTTAAGAAGATACGGGAAATACTTAAAACAGGAAGGATAGTCTTGTTTTCAGGTTTAGCTTGTCAAGTAGAAGGCCTGCATACTTTCTTAAGAAAAGATTATGATAATCTTGTTTGTATTGATTTGATATGTATGGGTATCCCGTCTGCTGAAGTCTGGCAAATTTACTTGAATACCTATTTTAAAGGAGAAAAAATCCTAAACGTCAATTTCAAGGAAAAAAGCGTAGGATGGAATCATTTTAATCTTGCCATTACTACCGACAAGCAGGATTTTAAGCAATGGGGTATGATTAATCCATACTTTAAGAGCATGTTTAATACTTATAACATGCGTCGTTCTTGTTTTGTCTGTCCTTTTAAGCGAATTGAAAGAGAAGCGGATATAACTTTAGCAGATTGTTGGGGAGCCAGTCGTCTGGTACCTCAAATAGATGATAACAAAGGTCTTTCTTCTGTTATTGTTCATTCAGATAAAGGACTTTCTTTGTGGTCTAAGGTTGCATCTATGGTAGATTGCGTTGAATTACCTTTGGAGGAAATTATCAGCGGAAATACCAATATGATAGAAAACCGGACATGTGACTATAAAAACCGAAGAGTCTTCTATAAGTTGCTTCTTTCTAAGCATCCACAAAAAGCATTTCAGTTTGCAGAACGGCAAGGAGTTGCAAAGAAGCCAAATATATTACGCCGAATAATTAATAAATTGAAATCCATATTGAAAAAGTTGTTTAGATCATGAACATAAAGAAATGGCTAAACCCTAAGAATTGGGTTATAAATAAAGTATATTTTAAGGAGACGTATGATTATGATTTAAAGTTTAATGCGTCTTTTCGCGGTAAAGACGAATTGTCCAAAATAGATTTGAAGTTGTTGCAAATTCGCTATCTAAAATACTATCGTTTGGCTCAGGCTTCAAAAGGATCGGTATGGGAACGATATTATATGCATAGGCTTATCAGGTTTAGTGAATATACAGGCATTATGCTGTATGAGAACATGAACATTCCAAAGGGGTTGATTATAGGACATCCTGGCACCGTAGTTATTAATGGGAATGCTAAGTTTCAAGGCAATTTGATGCTTACCCATGGTGTTACTATAGGCAGAGATATACGAGGTAAACATGCTGGCACTCCAAAATTTGGAAAGAATGTTTGTATTCGTTGCAACTCTACAGTAGTGGGAGGCATAACGATTGGAGATGATGTATTGATAGCACCAAATACGTTTGTCAATTTTGACGTGCCATCGCATTCCATAGTAATTGGAAATCCTGCATCAATTCATCATCGAGATAATGCAACAGAAGGACATATAGGTATTGTAAAATAGATAAATTATGAAGAGAAAAATTCAAAAAATTATTTCAGTTTACCGCTTGTTAGATAGTAGTATTTTTGCTTTGATTAGATTCATAAAATTGAATTTCTTTTCAAAACATATACGTCGACATAATGGTTTTTTCTATCCTTATCCAAATTTGGAAATTGAATGGGCTGAAGGGGCGGTTATAGAACTGTATGATTCATTATATATAGGAAAGTCAACTTCAAAGAAAAGTAAGAAATATTCTCGATTGGTTATGGGACGTAATAGTCGTATTAAGGTAGACGGGAAAGCAGAAATTCTTGAAGGCTGTGATTTGCAGATTTTAGATAATGCAAATTTCTATGTAGCTAAATTTCATTCAAATATTGATTTAGAAGTTTTGTGTGGTTATCAAATTCGTCTTTGTGGAGAGGTTACTATCGGAAGGCATGTGAGAATCAAGGATTATAATGGTCATTATACAACATCCGAGTTTTATCCTAAAGCTAAAGCTGTGATTGTAGAAGGGAATGTTTGGATTTGTACAGGAACTACTTTAAATGCAGGAACATATATTTGTTCTGGTTCTGTCATCATGGATGAATCTAACGTTTGGGATGAAATTCCTGAAAACTCTTTGGTTCAAGGTAATCCTGCGAAGGTAATTGATACTGATATTAAATTTAAAATTTAAGTTTATGAAGGTTTTAATAATAGGAGGAACTGGTATTTTGAGCTCTGCTGTTGTTAATGAGTGTATTAATCAACACATGGAGGTGACGATGCTAAATAGAGGCACAAAAAAGGCATTTATTAATTCCTGTGCTGAATTAATAAAATGTGATGTTCATGATGAATCTTTAGTATTAAACAAACTAAAAAATCGACATTTCGATGCTATTATTGATTTTTTGGTGCGCACGCCAGAAGAAATAGAATATTCTATAAGACTATTTGGAACGATAGCTAATCAATATATATTTATATCAAGTGCACAAGCATATAATACTTCTGTATTTGAAGTTTTGAATGAAAAATCAGAATTGATTCAGCCGTTATGGGGGTATAGTTTAAATAAGGTGATATGTGAAAAATATGTTGCAGAACATTGTGCTAAGAAGCAAGTTCCATATACTATTATTCGTCCTGGTGTTAATTATGATAATATTCGTATTCCTTATGGTATGTTTCCCTTTATAGGATCGCATTGGACATTTGTGGAGAGAATAAAATCAGGAAAACCAATAATAACCTGGAACAATGGTAAGAATAAACTGAATCTTACCAGAGTTGAGGATTTTGCACTTGGCGCAGTTGGACTTATTGGCAATACTAAAGCTTATAATGAAGTTTTTAATGTTGTTGGTGATTATGTATATACATGGAAAGAAGTTCTTGATACTTTAGGGAAACTTATTGGTGAAGAGGTTAAAACGATTGATATTCCTCTTGATTTTTATGCAGATGAGTTAGATGGTGATACAAGGGAAGGATTATTGGGTGGCAGATCTACAGATTTAGTTTGCTCTAACGCAAAATTGAAAGAAGTTGTCCCTACCTTTAAAACGAAATTCAAATTAGAAGAAGGTATGGCGAAAACATTAGATTTTTATGCAACTCATAATTACTATCAAGGATTTGATTATGCATGGGATGGCGAATGTGATAGAATTATATCTGATTATTTAAAATCTATCAGAGCACAAAAACGTCCCCAACTAAAATTTGCTCTATATTTTGATGACGGAAATCGTACAAATCACAAATTAGAGTATCTTTTGAATCGTTATAAAAATAGTGCATTTAAGAGACGTCTTTATAAGATTCTATTTAGATTACATTTGTTACATTAAGAAAAGACTTAATTATGAACATCTTAATAATAAATCAACCACCATTTAATCGTGGCGATGAATCTGCTCATAAGGGGCTAATACGTACATTACTGAAGCGTTTTCCTGATGCTAAAATTAAAGTTATGCACGAGGCTTGGCTTTCAGAGTCTTATAGACAATATGCTGTTAAGGATAAACGTGTTGAATACTTTAGCGAACAGCAAGGATGTATTAAATTTCCTCGTTTTCGTAATCATGACGTATTTACAAATCATACATGGTTATGGAAATGGCATCCTACATACCGATGGACGGAGCGTATATATAAATGGGCAGATATCGTAGTTTGTGCTCCTGGCGGTATATGCATGGGAGGCTTCCAAGATTGGAATCATCTCTATCATCTTCGTTTGGCACAACTGTTTAAACGCCCTTTGGCATACTATGGTCGTTCTTTCGGACCTTTCCCAACTGAAACTGAGCGCAATCGTCAGTTCAAGAAGATTAGTCTTGATATGCTGCATTATTTCGGATATCTATCTATTCGTGACCATAAAACTGAATTGTTGGCAGATGAGTTGAATATACCATATATTTCTACTATAGATTCTGCTTTCTTAGATTCCCCTAAGGTAGAGATTCCTTATGAGTTAAAATCAGTTGTTGGTAACAAGCCTTATATGGTTTTTGTTCCTAATTATCTGCTTTGGCATTATGCTTACAAAGGAAGAATCAGTCATGAGACTGTTATCAACTTCTATTGTAAAGTAATGGATGAGATATGGGCAGCCAATCCTGAATTAAATATATTGATGTTGCCTCAGTTGTTCTGTGGACGAGAATATGCTTTAAATGATGTTGAATTATTCCGTGACTTAGCTAAAGCAAAAAATGATAGCCGCATCATCATTACTGCAGACTGTTATAGCAGCGATATCCAGCAGACACTTATCAGTCAAGCAAAATATGTGATAGGAGCTCGTTATCATTCTATCGTCTTTGCTCTCAATCAAGGCGTCCCTTGCATTGCTTTAAGTTATGAACATAAGATGGCAGGTTTGCTTGAAACATTGGATAAAACAGAATGGTGCATAGAGTTTAGTAAAACTCTGGATTCAGAAAAGAACCAAGAGAAATGTTTAGAGCAAATTAGAAAGTTGATTCCTTCATTGAAGCCTGATACTGATGCTCAGAAGAAAGCAAAACTTATTGCACAAAAAGGTATGGATAAATTTGTCGAGTTCGTTCACAAAGCTCAAGTTGCTAAATAATGAATGCTTATAACACTTCTGTCAATTATCTGAAAGCACTTGGAATATCTCTCATGGTATTAGGGCATACAAGGGTAAATCCACAGGTTATTGCTTTTATCTATATGTTCCACATGCCTCTTTTCTTTATCGCTTCTGGCTATTGCTTTAAAGAAAAATATCTTTCTGCGCCTCGGAAATACATATATAATAAGGTGAAGGGTATCTATTGCCCATATGTGAAATGGAGTTTACTATTCCTGTTACTGCACAATGTATGCTTCAACCTGCATCTTTATAGCGATCAATATGGATGGAAGGAATATGTATCTCATCTCTATGCACCCTCTGAGTTTTTAGGCCTTGCAACATCTATCATATTCAAGATGCAGGGACATGAGCAACTACTCGGTGGTTACTGGTTTATGAATGCTTTGTTTTTCGGATCTCTCATAGTATGGCTTGTGATCCGATATGTAAAGCAGCCGCTATGTGGGGGGGCAATTTTGATAGTTATATGTACTGTTTTGAATAAAACGTGTTGGCAGATTCCATTCATTAATATCTCATCGCAAGCCTTTGCCGCAGCTTTATTGATATACATCGGCTATAATCTGGCAAAGTATAGGATAAAGCCTTTCAAATATTGGCAAATAGCTTTGTCGCTATCAATAACATTAATAGGCTCCTTTGTTTGGAATATGGCTATGGATCAGAATTCGTATAGCAACAAGCGGTTTATTCCATATATTATAACCGCAGTACTTGCTTCATGGAGTTTCTATTCTTTGTTTGATAAGATGAAATCTTCGCATGGTATCTGTACTAATGCATTGGATTTCATAGGAAAGAATACCCTTACGATTCTTACATGGCATTTCCTTGTTTTCAAACTGGTTTCATTATTGATTATTGGTGTCTATGGCTTGCCAATAGAGCGGCTTGCAGAATTTCCGGTTATCACAGAATATTCGCAACAGGGATGGTGGATTGCTTACTTTATTGCAGCAATGGTAGTAACATGTGGAATAGCTTATTGCAATAAATGGATAAAAAACAACTGGTTGAAACTATAATTTAAATATGATAAAATATACATTTCTTCTTCCTGCCTTTAAACCAGACTTTTTGGAGGTAGCATTGAGAAGTAGTGATAGCTTTGCTCTATAATGCCAAGGAAATCGGTATTGGGTAATATTGTAAAATCTTGATTAATATGACAATAAGAGAAAGAGTAAATGAATATGCCAAGACGGTTTATCAATTGTTTTGGCAAAAAGGAGTGACTGATGTGATGAAGATGCTGGTTACGACTTTAGATCTTATTTATCTAAAGAGAAAGGCTGACACAGACTCTTATGCTTTTAATGGGAATGATACTTTCCTTTGGGAGAACCTTTGCCTATATGAAAAAATACCTTTTGAAGAAATATACACGTATAAGCTTGATTCTTTTTTCTTTAAGCAAAAAAAGTATGACTTTATGGGTTTAGAGTTCTTTCCTTCTGGTTTGGCTGTACATGAGTTTTCTGGTATATATGAGTTGTTTCACCTTACAGATGAATTGTTTAAAAATATCGGTCAGATGGATGTAAAAGAACAAGACGAGACTCTACATGGGCTAATATTTGAAGAACTTGTTGATTCATGGGGTATATTAAAGCAAACGAGATATTCTTTGTCAAAGCATATAGCTAAATTACTCTCTTTGTTGGTTGATGTAAGAGATAATGATTCTATTTATATTCCTAATGGTGGAATAGGAGAATTGCCTTTATGTACTTTTAGGCAAGTTCAATTAAAAAAAATCCCTAATCAGAATTTAAAAGATGATATTGATGGCTTTGCTACCTTCGATAATCCTGTTGATTATATGCAAAGTTTGGATAGATTTCCCACTAAGCTTCTGAGTATTGATGAAAAAAATAAGGTTTTTGCATATTTATGTGCGATGAATCTCTTTTTGAATGGAGTGATGTTACAAAATCGTATCGAAAATGTAGATTTTTGGAATCAGAGTTATGTTGAAAAACAAAGTGGTAAATTCACAAAAATTCTATCGTGTTTCATAGAAAATGAATCTGCTGTTCGTATCTCGGGTATTAAAGCTATTTTGGAAATGCTTGCTCCAAATGGCAAAGCTGCCGTTGTTGTACCAGAATCGTTCTTATTTTCCAGAGACAGTAAAACTACTGAGTTTAGGCGTTCTTTGCTTCAAGAAAATCATATTGATGCTGTGATATCTCTTCCTAAAGGAGTTTTGTTGGGGGCAAACGTGAAAACTTCCATATTGCTTTTCTCAAAAGATAAAACAACTGGGAATATATGGTTCTGTGATTTGTTGAACGATGGATATTCGAAGGTGGGAAGACGACAAAGAAATGCTGATTTCCCGCTCCCGAAGTTAGTCGATAACTACAGTAAACGATGGGAGGAAAATACTAATTTGATGTATTCTGCTCAAGTATCTGTAGATGAAGTGATGGCGAACAATTCTTTATTGGCTATAAATTATTATAAAGAATTTGAACCAGTAAAGAAAGAATTCATTGATCCAAATGAGACGTTGAAAGATTTGTTGGTTCTTGAGGAAAAAATTAAGGCTGGATTGTACGAACTTTATAAAATGTTATGAAATGGAGGAGTTAAGGTTAGGTGAATTGTTTGAAATTAAAACATTGGATTTGAATCGGCTTTTGCAATATTCAGAAGAGCCGTTTGTCGCTTTTGATTATGACAAGAGAATATGTGATTTTGTTAAACCTGTTATTTTAATAAGTGCGATAAAGCCCGTGACGATTCAATATGTAAAGGATAAAATTGAGTTGGGACGCAGAGTGTATTGTCTTCTGAATGTTGCTCCAGAGGTCGTTTCGACAAAATATGTTTATTATTATCTTTGTGGGAATCGAGATCTGCTTGATAACTATTATATGGGCTTTACCATTCAAAATTTGACATTGACGGATTTGCGAAGTTTAAGAGTAAAAATACCATCTATGCCAGAGCAAATGGAATCTGTTAAGCGTTTGGATGTATTGGAAAAATTGATGTGTGATCGTGTTGAATGCATGAGTAAACTAGGTGAGATATTCCCTGCCTATTATGAAAAGGTATTTAGTGTGAATGCAAAATTTTGGGAAAAGAAAAAAGTATCCGATTTCTCAAAAAAAAAGATATATACTAGTTCGAAGCATGGCTTTGAAGTTATTCCTAAAGAAAATGGTGTCTTTGTTAATCTCGGAAAGCGAGTTTTTTATGAGGTTAATAGAGAAGTTTGTAATCCATATTTCTTGGCAGCGGCATTGAAAAATGCAATTGTTAAGAAGTCTCGTAAAAATGGAGCTTGGACCAGTATTGATTATTATGGCTTGAGTTTATCTCATTTGGAAAACTGTTTCATACCATTGCCAAATAATATGGAACAGCAAAATGATTTTCAGTTGCTTTATGAGAAGTTGGAGCAAATAAAGGATAATATGGATTGGTTTATGTACAAATTGCAGAATTTGTATGAGAATTATCTATTTAAGTTGTTCTATAGGGATTCCTTGTCAAAAGAGCTTTCGCAGTCATTGTTTAAACTAACAAAACTTGGCAAAACTATCGAACGGTATTCGTACAAGAATCCTTATAGCTTTAGTTCGCTTATGGCTTATGACGAGGCAAGGTCAGAAGAATATAGTGCTTTGAATTCAGAAACTCACAAACAAGTCTTTGATGAAAAAACCGGAAAAATTTCAATTGTTTATCCATGAAGTTATTAAGATTAAGAATTGATACAGACAATGGATTCCGCAGTTTAGGAAAAGGATTCGAAGTTCAGTTCCATCAGTTCGAGGATGTGAAGGAAAATGATAGTTTTCGTCCGATTTGTCTGGTAGGATTAAATGGCTGCGGAAAGTCTAATGTTTTGGAAGCATTGTCTTTAATTTTTTACCACATAGAATTGTGTGTAGGTATTCATCTACCTTATTCAATAAAGAGTGGAACAGCTTTTCGTCCGAGGCATTGCGTGATAGATGCCTTTACTTTAGAATATATGATGGAAGAGCCCACTTTTGCTGCAAAGAACACATCTAATAGATGGGTTCGGATAACCATTTCGAAAGAAAAAGACAAGGAGCCTATCATGTTTAAGACGGAACAAGAGAAGGACAAAAAAGTGAAAATAGACTTGAAAAATCTTTCAGAAGGTAAAGTGGCAATTGCAAAAAGTTATTTGCCCAAGTATATTGTTGGCTATTCATCTGGAGAAAATGAGACATTGAGCATACCTTTCATAAAGAGTCGATTTATCCATCTTTTTGAATTTAAGGAAGCTACAATGAATAATGTAGCAGATTATATCTATCCTGAAAATAGCTTGATATATGTGGATGCCAATATGAGCCAAGCCATATTGTTGTCATGCCTTTTGTTTGAAAATGAGGAAACATTAAAATCATTGGCCGATATTGAAAATACTGGTATCTTGGGTATAACAAGTTTTCGTATGAGATTGAGGGAAGATTCTTTCAAATCTGATAAATCAAGCGAGGAATATTCTTATTTCCGAATTTTGAAGACAACTTTGTTTGAGAAATTAGAAGCTTGTTCCACGATGTCTTGGTTTGATAAAGAGGCAAATGCATATTATTTCGACTTTTGGGTGAATGAAGCTACAAAGCAGGCTTTTCGTTATCATTTTCACTCAGGAATGGGATGTTTCTTGATGCTTCGATTACTTTATGAATTGAATTTGTCCGCTGTGGGTTCTAATAAGGAAAATGAAATATTCTCTTCCGAGGGTGTTTATACGGATGGCAAATATTCAAAACCTGGAGCCGATAATGACATCTTTCATTTCTTGGATTTTTATTTGAGGAAACAAGTAGGTCGTGATGGAGAATGCAAGAATTTACTCTTACGCCAATTCTCGGATGGTGAGCATCAATTTATTCATACGATGGCAATATGCTTGTTGTTGAAGGATAGCGATAGCTTGATATTGTTGGATGAACCTGAGACTCATTTTAATCCCAGTTGGCGCTCTCGGTTTGTGAGTATCTTAAATGAAACATTGAGAAATGCTAGTCAAGATAAAAATGCTAATTTTAAGAAAGAAGTGCTCATCACATCTCATTCGCCTTTTATCATTTCTGATTGTTTGCCCGAGAATGTTATCATATTGGACAAGGATAAAAACGGAATATCGCATGTGAGCAGTGCAAAAGAGCGTGGCTTTAATACTTATGGTGCTTCTACCAACATAATAATGGCAGAAATATTCGACAGTACAGACTCTATTGGCGGAAGGGCTTATCAAGAAATGCAAGATATGGCAGAGAATGAGCATGTTGATAAAAAGTCATTGATAAAACAAGTTAATGATGGCTTTGGCGATTCCTTGGAAAAAATGATGATGATGGGTAAGATAAACGAAAGGAAATAGCTATGTTGATACCTTTTTTATATTATACGGGACAAAACATACAGCAGATAGAAAAGTTTATGCGTGATCTGTTCTTTAATATAATGTTTGAGGCCCCAAAGCATCAGGACGGAGAATTAAAAGATGTTGTACCTTCAGAATATAAGTCTTTGTTTAAGTTTCACTTAAAAAATAAGAAGTTAGTTTTTACCGTCATTTCCAATAAATTGTACAAGGAATTTCAGCAATTGAGTGAGAAGCAAATTGAAATTTTGAAAAAGGCATATCAGGTAAATAATCAGATTAAAGATGTTTGTCATGGTGATATTGTTCCTATAAGATTCGCTGATTTAAATGCTATGTTTGATACGGTAAATGGAAAAGCATTTTTGAAAGACTTACAGGCTTTTTGCGAACTTCAATATACTTCTTGTTTGGATTTGGCTGAATTCAAACAAGCGTTTGGATCTTTAGATGATTATTATAAGAAATTGGTTGGCAATGATGATGTCTGTCATTGTTGTGGAATTGGAACAGTTCTGACAAATAATAATTCTCATCGTGATGCGTTTGATCATTATTTGTCTAAGAAGAAATACCCATTTGTCTCTGTAAATTTTAGAAACCTTATACCTATATGTGATGCATGTAATAGTTTGTATAAGAATCAAAAGGATACCTTGTTTTATGTACAAAATGGTAAAGAGTTAAGACGAAAGGTGTTCTATCCATTTTATGAAAATGGTGACGAAGTGCCTTATAAAATAAAAATCGGGATTCATTTAGCATGTTGTTATAAAACGATAGGAATTAAAGCCGATATGATAAACTTGATATATGATTGCCCTGGGCATGATGAAGAAGTTGACTCTTGGAGAGAATTATATGGTATAGACGAAAGATATAAGGCTTATTGTATGAGCAAGCGAATGCAAGTAAAAATAAAGTCTCTTTATGATAAGGGCATTGAAGATAAGTCTTTTCTCAGCCAGTATTTATTGTTATCAGAATCATTACCAGAGATAGATAATAATTTCCTTGTAGTTCCTTTTGTTAAGGCTGTATTCGAGTCTTTAAATATAAAACAGAAAGGTTAGTACTTATTTTAAATAATATCAATAAAATAAAGATGGATCAAATTAAATATACATTTCTTCTTCCTGCCTATAAGCCTGACTTTTTCGAGGTGGCATTGAGAAGTATCAAGGACCAGACTTATTCAGATTTCAAGGTGTTGGTATCAGATGATTGCTCACCGCATGATTTAAAGTCTGTATATAATAAGGTGTGTGGTGATGATGCTCGATTCTCATATCGACGTAATGAGGTGAATATGGGAAGCAAGAGCCTCGTATCGCATTGGAATCTTCTGGTGGATATGTGTGATACTGAGTATCTGATTCTTGCCAGTGATGATGATGTTTATGAGCCAACTTTTTTGGAAGAGGTTGATAAATTAGCGAGTAAGTATCCTGAGGTTGATTTGATAAGGGCGAGAGTGAGGCTGATTAATGATAGCAGCAATATTGCTTTTTATGATGGTATTTATCAAGAGTTTACAGACTCTTTAGAGTTTATAAACTTAATGTATTTGCATAATTCCATCAAGTGTATAGCAAATTATACATTCCGTTTAGATGCTCTTAAAGCAATAGGAGGCTTTATAGACTTTCCATTGGCGTGGTTCAGTGATAGGGCTACTGTCATGAAGTTGAGTGCCCATGGTGTGGCAAATACTAAAGATGTTCTGTTCTCCTTTAGAATATCTGATGTAAACATAACATTTGGCAAAAATGATGAGAAGAAGGCTTATACGAAAGAATATGCAACACAACTTTATGATCAATGGTTTAAGGACTTTATGGAAACATTTGAAAAGCAAAAAAAATCAATGAACGCTTATCAAAGAGGATTGTATTTTTCGATAACAGGAGATCATAATAAACTCATTAAGGATGAGACAGTACGATATTTACCAAATTTGTCATTTAGACATTTTTGGAAATATCTAAAAAAAGTTGATCCACGATTGTTTAAATTCTATTGTCTATTAGTATATATAAAAACTAAAATCAAAGGTTAGATAAGCCTCAGATGGAATATTATTATTAAAGAATATGGCAAGATAAATAAGAGGGGCAACTGGCCATAAACTAAACAAAAAATCCCCAGTTTGTAGCAATATGGAAAAAAATAATTTATCCAAGTTGTAGATCAAGCTCAAGAGGGCTTGGTCTAAGAAGACAGTTGCATGGAAAATGCAGCTTGTAGCTAATGTAGTAGCTCTTACTCTTGATGTTGCATGCCTGTGTATTACAGGCGACGTATCAAGCCTTGTTTCTGTTTGTTCTGATGTTTATGCATTAGGATAGCAGGCAAGAGACTTTCTTTCAACTGTTACGGAGGCTACATGAGTCATCGAAAGAAAATTATTTCTTCCCTGGGGTGAGAGTCCCCAGGGCTTTTTTAAAAAGCAAAATAAATAAAGATATTCTAACCCATAATACTTAAAGACTGAATGAAGGTATCTATCATTGTTCCCGTTTATAACGTGGAGCTATATATCAAGGAATGTTTTGAGTCCATAGCAGCACAGACCTATAAGGGTGAGATAGAATGTATCTTTGTGGATGACTGTGGGCAAGATGACAGCGTGGCTGTGTTGGAAAAGTTGATTGCAGAATACCATGGTCCTATACAGTTTAGCATTGTCCATCATGAGCACAACAAAGGATTGTCCGGAGCGCGTAATACGGGCATACGTCATGCCCAAGGCGACTATCTCTATTTCATAGACAGTGATGACAGTATAACGTCTGACTGTATTGAGAAACTTGTAGCCTTGGCTGAGAAATATCCAGGAGTGGAGGTTGTACAAGGTAGTACGAAAAGTACAATGGAATGGCTACAAATGGGATGGAAAAAACTACCAGAGTTTTCGGATAATTTTAAATGGATTAAAAAGAACATTTTAAAGCGTATTGCTTTTGCCATGACAGCATGGAATAAATTAATTAAACGTTCTTTTGTCATAGAACATGGCTTGTTTTTTTTAGAAGGTGTTATACATGAAGATGATTTGTGGAATTTTGAATTGGCGAAATATACTAAATCAATAGCTATTTGTACATCAATTTCCTATAATTATCGAGAAAATCCCAATGGTATTATGAATAAGAGTAACAGTCATGTGAGTTATATTCCTGTCTTAAAGGAAATGGCTATGAATATAACCTCTCCTTGTACGACAAATGAAATACGTTGTATATCTTTAATATGTGGTGAGCATAGGGGACATTTGAATATTTATGATTATCTTAAATATATTCCATATAATCAAAAAGTTTTGAAGATGTGGGCGCTTTTAGAAGATGCTGTTAATTCTACTACTTCAAAAAGTTATAAGGGGCTATTTTATCGAATGTTGTATAAAATTTTATGTGCATATATAAATTTAACGTATAAAAATGTAACGTCTTAATATTATGAACTGAGCCTTTAAAAAGTAAGATCTGTTTAAAGTGGACTCTGTAAGATATAAAACAACTGTATATAAGCTATTGTTTTATTATCCTTGGGACGAAAAAACGAATGAATTTTATTTGATGTAAATAATCCTACAATATGATTAATAATAATCCAAAAATAAGTGTGATAGTTCCAGTCTACAATGCTGAGAGATATCTACATCGTTGTATAGATAGTATTCTTGCTCAAACATTTACAGACTTTGAGGTGCTGCTGATTGATGATGGCAGCAAGGATAAGTCTGGAGAGATATGCGATGAATATGCAAAGAAAGATATCAGAGTAAAGGTCTTCCATAAAAAAAATGAGGGGGTAAGTTCTGCACGTCAGTATGGGGTAGACCATGCTGCGGGAGAGTTTTCCATTCATATTGACCCTGACGATTGGATTAATAAAGAAATGTTGTTAGAAATGTATAACAAAGCCATTTCTGACAACACAGATTTCGTTATAGCTGATTTCTTTAGGGATACGATATCTGAAAAAAATGTTTATGATAGACAAACCATACAAGAATTAGAATCGCAAAGTATTTTAAGGCAAATATTAAGATATTCTATTTATGGATGTTTGTGGAACAAACTTGTTAGAACAAACCTATATTCAAAATACAAGACGCATTTTATAGAAGGTATAAATTATGGAGAGGATGTATTATTGTTGTGCCAAGTTCTACAGCACTCGTTTAGGATATCTAAAATAAACAAGGCTTTCTATCATTACACCAATGACAATGAGTATTCTATAACTAGAAAATACAATATAGAAACCTATAAGTACCGAAAGAGATACATAAAGGCGTTAGACAAATTGCTATCATCGAAATTTAAGGATGATTTAAGATTCGCAGCTTTTAATATTGTATCAGAGGCATTTAACAATGCAGTTGTTGCCATTTCTGATATGAGGACATTCTATCCTATACCATTACATAAACTTTTGTTTATGACTATGCCCAAATCAGTAAAAGTTGCATTTATTTGTGCCAATCTTAGACTTGATTTCTTGGTTATATATTTAGCCAAAAGGTATAATAAAGGAGTAAAGATAAATATCTTAAGGTAAATATACAAATCCGAATAAAAAGCTTTGGTATTATTATTGGATAGACAAGATGATTCCATTTGGTGAAGGTAAATCGTTGATGAAAGAGTTCTTTACGACATTCAACCCCCAAAAAGAAACAAGTATAATATATAATCTTGAAACGGGGAAATAGATGTATCAAGCCATCAGACAGAGAAAATAATAAAAGAATCTGCACGTTTGTATCTGCATTTTCTGTATTTTAAAAAGACAAAGTATTGGGGGCGAAAATACAAACTATTGGAAGTCTGGGTTCTATCAGATTCCTGATAATTATGATTTCTCAAAAGGAGGTATCGTAGAAATTACCCCAAACTATATAAGATTAAAACAATGATATACAATATCGTTTGCATAGCCGACGAGGCGTATGCACAGCATACTGCCGTGATGCTTACTTCACTCTTCGACCACAATCGGGACAAGCTATTCCGGGTGTTCTTGATGACATACATAATGTCTTCAGAAACAAAGAAGAGGTTGGAAGAAGTGGTGATGGGACATGGCGAGCTGCATATCCTTGAGGATGACTACAAGGTTTCGGGCATCAGTGCCTTGAAGACGGAAACAAGCACAAAGGCTTGGAATCCTATCATGTATCTTAAACTGTTGATACCACAGAAACTCCCTTTAGATGTGGAGCGTTTCCTATTCCTCGATGTGGATATGGTTATTAATCATACTATTGATGAATTGTATGAAACAGATCTGAAAGGCAATATCGTAGCTGCTTGTGATGACTATAAGTTCCAAATGGCTCATCGATATCGTCTTGGGCTGGAAGAGAATGATTTGTATGTGAATAGTGGCGTGATGGTCATTGATTTAAAGGCTTGGAGACAGAAAGAAAGCTTATGCCCGATGATAGAGTTCTTAAAGGATTATAAGAATGTCTTGAACAATGATCAGGATGGATTTGCATTATACTTTAAGGGAAACATAATGCTGTTGCCAAATAAGTGGAATGTCACTACTTTCTATTTCGAGCAGGAACCAAGGATATTAGATAAATATCTTTATGAGGTGGATGACTTGCGTAAAGATCCATACATAGTTCATTTCTGTGAACCTATCAAACCTTGGTTTGCAGACTGCAAGCATCCTTATTGTCATCTCTATCGCCAGTATTTGTTGATGACACCATGGAAGAAATATAGCTTCCCTTATTTCGAAAGTCCTTTGAGTTTGTTGCATTGGAAGAATGAAATGAAATATTGGCTGAATCGATGGGGAGTGAGAAAAGAGGCAATGGCAATGGTGTATGTTCCACGTTGAGGACATCCCTCTCATCTGAAATGTTAAAACACCGAAAACTTATTCAATTATTTATCTATAATTGTGTGGAATTCAAAGAAAAAAGATTATTTTTGCATAAAATAAGAAATAAAATAATGAAGATAGATAATTTACATTTACATAATTATAGAAACTACAGGGATTTTTCTGTGGATTTCGGTTCTAAGGCAACCATTTTCATAGGTAAGAATGGTTCGGGTAAGACCAATATGATAAAAGCCATCAAGCAATTGTTGAGTTTCGTCTTTTCTCGTCGGAAAGGCGAACCTCAATATGGATTTATATCTTCCTCCGACAGAAACGTTGTTAGTTTTAAGGCTTTGGATGCTCGTTATGGAAAAGACGAGGACGAGGATGAATATAACTATCATTATCCTATAATCAATACTCTGTGTGCCACATTGAGTAATGGTGAGCAATTGGATTGGACTTTCGAGAAAGATGCTTTGACCAACGGACTAAAGGATTCGCTTTACAGAAAAGCAAACTTAGATTTTTGGAGAGTATATAAAAACGGCAAGGAAGAACTACCTGTTTTTGCGTATTTCTCAGATTCTTATCCTCATGTCAATTTGCAATTGTCAACTAACATGAAAGAATTGCTGGAGTCTGGTAACCCGTTGCCTCGCAATGCTGCATATTTCAAATGGGATGATGACAAGAATTGTACGGAGATATGGCTTCAGTATTTCATTATGCAATATAAAAAAAGTCGTTTGCAGAATAGTAAAGAGGCTACTCACTTTATTAATGCCATACGAGCGGTGTTGGTAAAATGTTCTCAACCTGTGTCTGAATATAACCCAGATACAGACATCGTGTTAAGGGACATCTTGCTTGATTTCAGAGGAAAAAGCGAAGTGGTTGTGTTGGAATATGAAAACGGAACGCAAATACCATTTACAGAGTTGCCTACAGGTTACCTTCGTTTCTTCTCTATGGTATTTGACATTGCATGTCGTGGATATTTATTGAATAAAGACTGCAATCCTGACGGCGTAGTGCTGGTGGATGAGTTGGACTTGCACTTGCATCCATCGGTAGAACGTACCATATTGAAACGCCTGCGCACTACTTTTACTCGTGTGCAATGGATTGTCTCTACCCATTCTCCACTTGTGCTTTCTGCCTTTGAACAGAAAGATGGCAGTAATGTTATTTACAAAATCTCAAAGGAGAAAGATGACGTGGTGCTTGTCCCTGTAGCAAATATGCAAGGTGTAGATGCCACGACAGGATTGAAATATACTATGGATACTCCTGATGACGATAGTAAATTGAATGACTATAAGGAGGCTTATGACTTTTGGAAAGCTAAAGGTGATGCAGAGAAAGTTGCCAACTTAAAGGAAATGATAAAGAATATCGTGGGCGAGAATAGTCTGTTCTTTCAAATGTTGAAGTAAGATGAAATACATAGATAAATCATTGGATAAACAAAAGGGAGAACAGGTTGTAACGGAGTTCTTGGACTGCTTTTATAAGAGAACAGGAACTTATCCTGATGATATGTATAATGCTTTTAGTACAGAGATTGATGATGCACATGGGCATGTCAAGTTTCGCCAAAGGCTTATAGATGAAGTTTTGAACCCTGAGCAAGATGGGCGATGCTGTTATTGTATGAGGAAATTGTCAGCATGTCTCACTACGACGGTTGAGCATATAATGCCCAATCATGCTGAAAATAAGAGGGAGTTGGATGAGTATCGAACCCAACCAACGGTACTTGATAACTTGCCTCATCCTGCTGATTTTAAGAAGATGAATCCTATTGCATTTCCGCCGCATCCACATCCAATCGCTTATCAAAATTTGGTGTTGTCGTGTGATGGGGATTTGTTCAAGGAAAAGACGAAACCTGTATGTTGTAACTTAAAAAGAAAACATACTTTTCTTCCTCCATTTGTCTTGTATGAAAATATTGAACGAACTTTTGAGTATATGCCAGATGGGACAGCAGAATGGACTGAAGACCCAGAACCGCCAGAGTCGAGAAATAATGCTATAAGGATACTTGGACTTAATAGTTCGATATTGAAAATGGTACGAAGGATTTGGTTCTTCTGTAATGATAATGGAATAGATCCTCATAGTGCAAAGAAAGAGGTTGTTGTTAATACCATGATGGGATACATTGCTTCTCCTGATACATCTGAAAGAGAAACAAACATGTTGTTGAATTTCAAAATCAGCAAATATTGGGAACTTCTTTTGGAATATGATGCTTTTGCAGCAATAAAGCATCGCTGATTATACCTTGAAATATACTATACGAAAAGCACAGTTTGAAATAGAATCAGAATTTTATGCATAATTATTAGGGTGGCAAGTTTGCTGATAAAAGTAAACTTGCTAACTCTGATATACCATTGTTTCTTATGAAGAATATTTGTTTTACAATACGCAATATTGATTGCGGAGGAGGTACAGAACGTGTTGGTTTGCGTCTTGCGAATGCCTTAGCGGAGTATGGTTATAACGTTTGGATGGTAGATTATGATTCTAAGCATCATAAACCATTTTTTGAGACGCATCCTAAGTTGAAGCTTTGGACGATTCTTAGCCATGGAGGTTTTGAGCGTAAGATGCGCTGGCATTTCTGGTATGGTGCATGGAAGCTTCGTAGATTCTTGAAGAAGAACAAGATAGATGTTGTAATCGATATCGATACTTTCAATGCAAATTGGACGGCAAAGGCTATACGAGGTCTTGGTATCAAATGGATATCGTGGGATCATTTTGACTTTGAATATACTAAAGGATGGAAACGTCAGGAAGCTCTACAACTTGTAAAGCAGGATGCGTATGCCTTAGTGTTGATAACGAAAGCATTGCGAAAGACTTATTTGGAGAAAACCGATTTCTCCTCTTCCTTCCTTCGCCAGATATATAATCCGTTGTCGTTTGAAATCGGACATACTATTAATCATCAAGGACAGAAAAAGGTGGTGGCAATGGGACGTATTGCTCCTCAAAAGGGATTTGATTTGCTTCTGAAGTCATGGCTTCTTGTAGAGAAGAAAGTTAAAGACTGGACATTGCAGATTGTTTGCGGTTATGGTGATTACGAGGCTTTAGAACGTGAGGCTAAGGAAATGGGCTGTAAGAATGTAGTTTGTACAGGACCGACATCTGATGTACCAGGAGTAATGAAGAATGCTGCCATTTTTGCTTTTAGTAGTCGCTTCGAGGGTTTCGGTTTGGTGCTTACCGAAGCCAATGCTTGCAGCGTACCTGCTGTTAGCTATAATTGTCCGGTTGGACCAAGTGAGATTGTCACCGATGGAGTTGATGGCTTTCTTGTTGAACCAGAGAATGTGACACAGTTTGCGGAAAAGCTGATGGAACTCATGAAGGATGATAAACTGAGAGCGGAAATGGGTGTGAAAGCGTATGAAAGCAGCAAGCGTTTCGCTATGGATAAGATATTGAAGGAATGGGTGGAACTGATAGAAGAATGAGAAATATGAAGTTGATAATAAAGATATGCAATGCCAAGTATGGTGTTGCTTTATTCCTACTGTGTTATGTTGTGGTGTGTCAGATGGTGTTCAATATTGATTCATATCTTTATGCCAACACAGGGCATCATGATGCTGCCATATTCTTCCAGTGTGGCAAGTTCTTGATGAATGGATATACGCCGTATGTTGATTTTGCAGACAGCAAAGGATTGTTGTTGTGGATTATTTATGGCTTAGGATATCTTATCCACCATTATTCTTATATAGGAGTGTTTTGGTTGGCTTGTCTTTCTTTCTGGGTTTCGTTTATGATTGCCTATAAGACTGCGAGGCTGTATCTTGACAAGCCCATATCACTTTTGGCAGCGATGAGTATGGAGGTGCCTTACTGGTACTGGAACTTTTATACAGAGGGTAAAGCTGAGCATTTCTGCATGCTTTGGGTTGCATATTGTATTTATCGCTTGCTGAAGATGATTTGTCGTCCTCAACAAATTCGTGGATTTGTATGGAAATCTTGGGTAGCATCCAATTGCTAACTATAGGCATCCTCGGAGAGTATATAGGCAGGATTTTCAACGAGACAAAAAGAAGACCTGTGTAGGTGGTGGGGGAGACTGACTTAAAACATTAATGATTATTTTATGGAAAATCCAAAAGTTTCTATTTTAGTGCCGATATATAATGTGGAGAAGTATCTACCTCGTTGTATAGAATCGGTATTGTCTCAGAATTTTAGGGACTATGAATTGATATTGGTTGATGACGGCAGTCCTGATCAGTGTCCACTGATATGTGATGAATATGCTAAGAAGGACAGCCGCATCAAGGTGGTGCATAAGAAAAATGGAGGATTGGTTTCTGCAAGGCTTGCTGGATTTATGGAGGCAAGAGGAGAATATGTGATGCATGTTGATTCAGATGACTACCTTTTGCCCAGTGCAATATCTACATTATATAATGAGGCTAAAGAAGGGGATTATGATGTTGTTAAAAGTCGTCCTTTGCGAGAAGATGAAAATGGGAAAAGGTGGCAGGAGAGTTATATGATTAATGATGGTAAAATACTTGATACAGAAACATATATCTTAGATATGCTTCATAATCATATTTCTCCATATTTGCATAGTTCTATCTATAGGCGGACAATTTTCTCTCAGGATATCTTCGAAAAGGTTTTAAGAGGAGGTATATCTATAGGTGAAGATTGGGTGACGAATATGCTGATTTCTCATAGAGTAAAGCGTGCAGAGATTTTGAATAAATCTTTGTACGTCTATTATTGGAATGATGCTTCCATGATGGCATCTACAATTATATCTCCATATATGAATAATATTGTGGACTCTGTATTAGCTGAATTTTATGAGAATAGTTCTGAAAGAATTAAGTATGAACATCAGGTTAAAATAATAGTTGGCTTAATTAGGGCAAATTATTTTTGGGAATTACCATTTAATCCTATTTGGTATGCACAGATTATGGATTTCCTTTCAAATACTAACAATCGAATGTATATTGAAAAAATGGTTGAACCCAAATTTATGCGTTTTATAAATAATAAATTTTGCTTTAAAATTTATTCAAGAACATATTCCTTATTAACATTTTTGTTAAAAAGAAGAGGAAAACGTAGAAATGTAATACCTAAAGAATAAAATAATGAGAATCAAATATTTTGATGGATTGAAGGGCTTTTCTGCAATTATAGTAATGCTGACCCACTTCGTTCTTTGTTTTAAGATGCTATCATGGTTGCAGGAAGTTCCTATTGTCGGATTATTTTTTGATGGTGGAATGGCTGTGTATATTTTTATTATATTATCAGCATTTGGTATGTGTTGCTCCTTTTCAAAATCCGATTTTTCTTCTACGATAACCAAAGTCGCTTTGAAGAGATATTTCCGTTTGACCCTGCCATTGGTGCTTCCTACAATTTTGGCATTTATGCTTTTGATATTAAACCTGGATTATAGTTTGAATCTTGGAGAATTGGAACATAACGAATGGACAAAAACGTTGTTGCCAGCTGAAGCACATATAAATCAATTGACGAGTGGTATCTTAGTTGGTGTTTTGAAAGGATCTGCTTTGATTAATCCTTTATGGATGATGAAATATATATTCTTGGGTTCTTTTATTGCAATGCCATGTTATTATCTAATTCATAATATGAAAAGCGAAAGGGGCAAATTCCTTTATCTTTGCTGTGCTGGCGTTTTGGCTTATAGTATATCTTCATATTATACTGCAATTTTTGTAGGAGTTGGTCTATATGTGTTTAAAGATAGGATATTTAGTTATAGACAAGTGTTTTTATGTCCGATATTACTATTAGCAATTATCTTGTTGCATGCATATAATCCAGCTACAACAAAGTTTATTCGGGCTATTTTGGTGGTATTGTTGGTGAGTTCTGGTACATGGGCAAAACAATTACTTTCTTCGTCTTTAGCGTTGAGAATAAATAAAATGTCTTATCAATTGTATTTGGTACACGCCTCTGTTCTTGCCTCTTTCTGTAGCTGGTTCAGTTTAAACTTGGGGGGGCACTATATATGGATGTATTTAGTGAACGTTTTGCTGTTCTTCTGTATAACTATAGCAATCGCATCCGTATTTACTCGTTTTGATGTAAGTGTGTCAAAGTCTATCAATTCTTTTTTTGATAAATTGCTATGAAAGAAAAAAAGTGCTGATTGTCAATAAGTTTTTTAATTAAATAATATAAACAAACATGAATATTGGAATTGTTATTGTCTCTTATCATAATGAGGTGATGACTCAAAAATATATAATGCAAGAATTGCCGAAACTTTCTATTCCTTATACAATCGTAGTAGTAAATAACGATTCGACAGAAGAAGAAAGCAAAAGATTAGCAAAAGATTGTAATTTAGAATATATTGCTGATGATACTTCATTTGATCTTATTCTAAAACGAAGAGGATATTTGATTTGGTCATCTGACAATCTTGGCTATGCTAAAGGCAATAATAAAGGGGTTAACTTTCTCAATCAATTGGGCCATTTTACCCATTATTTGTTTTCAAATGATGATATTGAAATAAAGCAATCGAACATTTTGAATATCATGATAGAGAAAATGAGTAAAGACAAGAATATAGGCGCTATTGGACCCAGAGTAGTTGGTCTTGATGGACATGATCAGTCACCACATGATTCTTACGTTTCGCCTTATCGTATGATAGGTTGGAAAATGTTGCCGTTTTTGCGAAGGAAGAATAAGCATAATGACCAGTCAAATTTGCTCCAACCTGTATCAAGGTTTACATATTGGGTACAAGGCTCATTCATGTTGGTGAATGCTGTTGTATTTAATGAGATTGGAATGTTTGATGAGAATACCTTTCTCTATTATGAAGAGCCAATATTGGCAGAGAAAATGCTCCAAATAGGAAAGCGTATGTATTTTGACAGCGATGTTGAAATAGTGCATTATGAAGGGGGAAGTACCAAGCGAAATCCAAAGAAAGAAAAAATAGAAATGGAAAGTAGGATTTACTATATGGGTAAATATAAACATGTAAACAAGATAGTTTTGTTCTTATTGAAACATTTATTATAAATGGAAAAACAAAATAGAAATATTTCTATAGATATATTGAAGTTCTTTGCGGTTCTATTAATTACCAACAGTCATTTTGACCAACAGTATGTCTATTGTAAAGAACTTGCGACCGGTGGTGCTATTGGTGATGCATTGTTCTTTTTTTGTTCTGGATATACTTTGTTCTTAGGTAGGTTTGGTCGTTTCGATACTTGGTATAAAAGGAGAATCAGACGAATTTATCCAAGTGTTGTTGGTCTGGGACTGATTGCATTGTTCTTATATCATTCAGACATGCAGCTTGGAGTCTTGCTTTCTGATGGAGCCGGTTGGTTTGTATCTTGCATTATGATCTATTATGTCTTATTGTATTATGTTCGTAAATATGCAATAGGAAGATTAAAGATAGTTTATGTGATATATACGCTTTTCGTGCTATTATGGTATAGCCTATTCTTTGATCCTTTTCATGCATTAGTGACTAATAACCAAACTTTAAATTGGCTGGTGTTCTGCACTCCAATGGATAAGGTTTGGATATACCAATGGAATTACCTCAAATGGGGCTTTTTCTTTTTGTTTATGTTTTTTGGAGCTGATTTGGGGTTAAAAGAATCACATTCAGAAAAAATAAAAAATAGAGCATTTGCTCCCACATTCAGTATGTTGCTGTTTTCTTGTGTTCTTTTTTATGCTTTACCTTTGATATCTGTTAAATATCCTATATGCCAAAAGTTGTTGATATTTTCGTTGATTCCGTTGGCTGGAGTCTGTTTGTATTTTTATAGGTTATGTCAAACTGATATTGCTCTGAGACTATATCAGCATAAATATATGGGTTGGATAGTAAAAGGTGTTGGGGGGCTTTGCTTGGAGATATATCTTGTTCAGCCATATGTGCGAACAACGGCTTTGAACTATCTTTTTCCTTTTAATATTATTATTTTATTTGTGGCTATAGTTGTTGTGGCTTATTTGTGTCGTTCAATAGGACGATGGTTTCAGCAGACATTTAGTAATGAAGATGGATATGATTGGAAAGCTATATTTAAGATAGTTTAGTCTTTAAAAGTTAATATAAAAGATATGAAAAGTATTTTTGGATTAATAAAGGAAATTTGGATTTGGAGTTGCCATTTGGTTAAATCAAAATATAAGTGGATGCTTATATTCTTTATTTTGTGGGTATATCGTGTAAGTTGTATGCCTGCTGATGGAGGTGGTATCGCCAAAGGAATACAAATTGCAACCACATTTGGATTATTGTATCATGCGATGAATTTCAGAAAAAAATGTGTTGCTTCTGCATTGTTTCATGCCAAGTCACCTAATATTACGATGACTTGGTATCTGTTATTGGCCCTTGCAAGTACTTTTTGGTCGTATTTGCCAATGCTTTCATTTTTCATGGCTTTTGAAAAATTGGTATTTATGATTGCATTTTTTGCTATATTCTCGCAAGTACATACTTTTGAAAATATGGAGAAAATCTTTGTATATCTTGTAGTGGGATTGTTGGTTTTCAATGGTATTGCAACTCGAGTGATGGGGTATCAAGCTTGGATAGGGCATGATCTACAGCAAGGCTCTTGTGCTGCAATGTGCTTCTCCTATTGCTGTGGTGAATATCTTGCCAAGAAAATAAGGGATAAGAAAAGGTATGCGATGTTAAAGGCGGCTATGATTATTTCTGTTTTCTTTTTGGTCATATCTACAAGCGGAGGAGCTAATGCTTCTGCTGCATTAGGTTTTGGTGTAGCCTTGCTCGTATGTGGTAAATTTATCTGGGGATTGCTACTTCTGTTAGCTGGTGGTGCTATCTATTTTTTCAAGGATTTGGGAGAAGATATTTTTAAATTCTTGATGGCAGGTAAATCGGAGGGTGATATCAAGTCTTCAACTGGACGTACTGCAATATGGGAAATAGTTGAAGAACTTGGTGCGCAGAAGCCTTTTTTCGGCTGGGGATATGCGGCCATGGAACGTTATATTACTGATAAGGGACCGATGCCTTTGACTGATTTACATAGTAACTATTTTGGTTCATATGGAAGTATAGGATTGGTAGGTCTTGCTCTGTTGATTATACACCATATCTCGGCATTGTTCTATGCTTTAAGGAAGAGAATGAAACCTGGTTATGTTGGTCTGCTTTCGGCTATTTCTTGTGGCACACTTAATGGATACTCCTATGGTTTCTTGTCTGGAAAGACCGCGATTATAACAGTGGTCTATCTGGGCATTTTGATGATGGCATATTTTTATTCAAAAGTCAAATATACAAAATGACAAGAGAACTGAGTAGTAAAATTAAACTGATAAGCCTGATATGTACAATCATGGTTGTTTATCGTCATGCGCATACATTCGAAACTTTTAGAGGTGATGGAAAAGAAACATGGGAAATATATAATTTCATTGCACATGGCATTACATATTTGACCAGTATAGCTGTTCCCTATTTTTTCTTGATTTCAGGATTCTTCTTTTTTAAGCAGTCATATTACGAAAATGGTAATTATACTGCTATGATAAAGAAAAAAGTACAAACTTTGTTTATTCCATTTTTGATATGGAATCTATTGGCTTTTGTTCCTCTTTGGCTTAGTGGTAAAATAGTTATAGAAGATCATTGGTATATGTATGTTGTTGATTTACTGCATAGTGATTACAATGGTCCATTATGGTATGTGCGTACATTGATGCTTCTGATGTTGTTAACACCTTTGTATGATTGGATTTTATTTTTGGAAGATAAAATTGGGAGAAAATGGGAATTAGTAATACAATGTGCTATCATTGCCTATATAATCTATATCTGGTGGCCTATGGACTCAAAGGTGTTAAGTACAGAAGGATGGTTATTCTTTCTCTTAGGAGGTATTATCAGAAAGCATGAAGGATGTTTGAGAAAAAAACTTAATAAAGTATGGGCTGTACTGCTTTATTTTTGTTGGGTAGTATCGTGCTTTTTCATTATGCCAAACTATTGGACAGATAAAATTCATTTGTTATTAGGCGTATTCCTCTTTTGGAATTTTATTCGTACTGGATGCAGAGGGTGGATAGCTTCGATGGCTGGATATGCCTTCTTTATCTATGTCAACCACTTTATTTTATTAAAAATGATAAAGACGATTCTGGCTCATTACTTTTTAGGAAATGAGATTGCTGCATTGCTCACTTTTTTGATCTCTCCAATATTTGTCGTTTATCTTATGTGGAAAGTGGGAGAATTGTGGCATCGAATATATCCAAAGTCTTTTGCCTGGATCACTGGTGGACGGGCGTAAATGTTATCTATTGAAAATTATTGAATATGAAAATACTATATGCAAATCAGGTGTTCTTAGACTATAGAATACCATATTATCAGAAACTTATCCAGTTGTTTAAGGGTAATTTTTATGTGATGTATTCTCCAAATCGCTATCATTTAATGAAGCGAGACGATTTGGTGGAACGTATCAAAAGCGAGATGGGTGATAATGCCGTTGCTTTCAATCATGATTATCTGTTTGACACGGCAACTATGTCGTTTAATCGTGTAGAAGGAGAATATGGACAGAAAATCCCGTTTATGTATGGATTCTTGCGTGCCATCAAGAAAATTAAGCCGGATGTGCTGATAACGGAAGCTTTTTTTCAGTGGACTCCATGGGGTATTCTCTATCATCTGCTTTTTCATATACCACTTTATATCGGATATGAGCGTACTTGCTACACAGAACGTAATACGGGTAAGCTGAAAACTTGGCACCGAAAGTTATCGGATAAGTTCATCAAGGGGTATCTTGTAAATGGTGTAGAGACTGAGAAATATTTGCTTTCTATTGGCATCAAAGCTGAAAAGATACATCGTATTGGAATTTCTGCAGACAGTAATGGTCTGACAACTTCAATATCTAAGATGAAAGACGATGAAAAAGAGGCTTTCAAAAAGAAATATTTGAGCACAGAGGATGGTTTGATTTATTTGTTCTCAGGGCAGATTGTAAAGCGTAAAGGTGTTGGTTATTTATTGGCGGCCTGGATGGAACACGTTAAGGCATATCCAAATGACAGATTGGTATTGATTGGATCGGGTGACTTGTATGACACTTATAAGCAAGAATACGGTAAGGAGCAATCTATATATTTAGAAGGTAAGGTGAGCTACAATGAGGTATATAAGTATTATGCCATAGCAGATGTGTTTATACTGCCTACCATTGAGGATAATTGGAGCTTAGTTATTCCAGAGGCAATGGCATGTGGACTGCCTGTAGCTACAAGTATCTACAATGGTTGCCACCCCGAATTAGTGAAGGAAGGTGAGAACGGAATCACGTTTGATACTTTCAAGCAGGAAACGATTGTCGCTGCCCTTGACTATTTCCATCATCATGATTTAATAAGGATGGGACAAAAATCAAGAGAAATAGAAACAGAGTATAACACAGAGCATTGTGCAAAGAGAATGTATGATGTATTTAATTCGTAAATAATTCATATTATATGAAAATAGCAATAATTGGTGCCGGTATTTCCGGTTTAAGCGTTGGTCAGTTGCTTAAGGATAAGCATGAGGTGACTATTTTCGAGAGTGATAATAGACCTGGTGGTATGATTAAATGTGATCGGGTAAATGGTCACTTGTTTCATCGTACAGGTGGTCATGTTTTTAATACACGAAGACCTGAGGTCTTGGATTTCTTCTGGAGTCATTTTAATAAAGAAGAGGAATTCGTCAAGGCAGATAGAAACTCAGGCGTATCTATGGATGGTGGCTTGTTCGTTCCTTATCCTATAGAGAATCATATTTCATGCTTTGATGATGAAACGGTGAATAGCATCATCAAGGATTGGATGATTATTAAAGGTAATGAAGGAAAAATAGAACCCAAGAATTTTGAGGAATTCCTGAAAGGACGTTTTGGAGAAAGCCTTTACAAAATGTATTTTCAGCCTTACAATGAGAAAGTTTGGAGAAGAGACTTGACTAAGGTTCCTTTGTCTTGGCTGGAAGGAAAACTTCCTATGCCAACTGTAGAGGAGATGATCTTTAATAATATTAAAAAGGTTGAGGAGAAGAAATTTGTGCATAGTACTTTCTTTTATGCCAAGAATCATGGTTCTCAATTTATTGCTGACCGATTTGCTGAAGGCTTGAATATACAGTATGGAAAAAAGATAGAGTCGATTTCACTGGCAGATGGCACATGGACTGTAGATGGAGAATCCTTTGATAAGGTTGTGTTCTGTGGAAACATTAAGCAATTGCCAAGTATGATTAATGTTCTGAAGCCGGATGAAGTGGCAATGATTGAAGGATTGGAAAGCCATGGTACTACAACTGTTCTTTGCGAGATAGATGATAATCCATATAGCTGGATTTATATGCCAAGCAAGAAGCATGAGAGCCACCGTATCATCTGTACAGGTAATTTTTCTCCTTCAAATAGAGCGAATGGTAAAATGTCTGCAACAATTGAGTTTACCGACTATATCTCAAAGGAGGATATTCTTGATAACCTGGAACGTATTCCTTGGCATCCTAAATATATCACGCATAACTACGAGAAGTATACTTACCCAATACAAGATGCCAATACCCGTACTGGTATCAAGAAATTGCGTGATGACTTGGAGCAAAGTGGACTGTACCTTTGTGGACGTTTCGCAGAATGGGAGTATTACAATACGGATGTTTGCATGGCTTCTGCCATTGAGGTCAGCAAGAAGTTTAATTAAAAAATGGAAAAGAAAATGATAAGTGTAGTAACTGTAACATGGAATGCAGAGAGTTTTATCAAAGATACAATAGTATCGGTATGTGCCCAAAAGAATAAAAACTTCGAGTTCTTGCTGATAGATGGTGGCTCTAAGGACAATACTGTAGAAAAGGTAAAGTCTCTGTTGAAAGAAGGTGGCTTTCCAGAGGAAAATACTGTAATTGTTTCTGAAAGAGACAAGGGAATGGTTGATGCCATGAATAAAGGTGTAAAGCGCTGTAAGGGCGATTATGTTCTTTTCTTAAATGGTGGCGACAGCTTTTACGATGAGAATGTAATTGATGAATTAGAAGATACCATTTCTAAGGTTGATGCTGATGTTTATTATGGGCGTACCATGATGATATTCTATGAGGGTAAAGGTATTTATAATGAGAATGAGGAGCAAGGGGATCCTATCATGCCATTTATCCATCAGTCTGTCATTGTAAAAACAGAGTTGTTGCTTAAACATCCTTTTGACTTGAGTTATAAGATTCTTGGAGACCGCGAATTGTTCTACTGGTTGCGTGTCAATAATTACAAGTTCCACTATGAGCCTTACATAGTATCTACTTATGATGCAAGAGAAGGTGGCAGCGAGAATAATCCTTATTTGATAGCAGTGGAGGGAGACCGTATCTTGGGCTTGGACAAAAAGCCAGGTTACAGGATGAGAAAATTGAGATGGAAATTGACTAAGGCTCCTATTCAATTTATAAAGAATCATGCACCAAGAAAGTTGCTCAATTGGTATTTCTTGAAGAAGAGGAAGAACATTATATGGGTGGAGAAATATTAAATCCCGTAACGCCAAAGACTAAACGCCAAACCAACATTGAGCTATTGAGAATATTCTCAATGCTCATGGTGTTGGTGATACATTACAATGTAGGTACAAATGGGCAGACAACACATGAGATGGTGATGAGCGAACCTTTAAAATTTGTGGGTATCGCCAGCTTGAAAAGCCTGAGCTTTATTTGTGTGAATTGCTTCATCATTATATCTGGCTATTTTGGTATCAGATGGAAAAGGAAAAGTTTGTGTAATTATCTCTTTCAGATAGCGTTCTGGGGGGGCATGATTCATATTATAGCTGTTGGTTTGGGAATGGCTAACTTTTCTATAAAGCATCTTGCTGATAATATGCTATTATTCCTTGTTCATGGCAATTGGTTTTTTGTAAGCTATTTGGCTTTGTATATGTTAGCTCCGATTATGAATGCTTACATAGAGAAAGTTGAAACACGCCAATTGGGATGGATGGTGCTGGCATTTTATTCTTTCCAGACCTTATTCGGATGGATTTTCAAGAATTGTATTGAATTCTCGCAAGGTTTAACCTTTGTCAGTTTTATGGGGCTTTATCTTCTTGGGGCTTATCTTAAAAGATCTGATTTAAAATGTTTCGGATGGAAAAGTTCTCGGGATTTGGCAATGTATGCTGGCGTTGGTGCCATTTGTGTGATTATCAGTATGATATCTAATTATATTGGGTTTGAGAAAGACATTTACAGTTATATCTCTCCTTTGCAGATCCTACAGACGATTTACCTGTTTCTGTTTTTCAAAAAAATACATGTTAGGTCTAAATATGATAAGTCGATATTGTTCTTTTCCACCTCTGCATTTGCTGCGTTATTGATGCATTCGTGGGATGGAGTGCAGATTTATCGCTTTGGGCTACTATGGATTGATAATAATCTGTCTTTTCCTTTTGTGTTTACGATGTTGTATATAGTTATATTCTTTGTTGTAGCTTGTTGCTTGGATAAAATTAGAATTTTAGTTTGGAATAGAGTTTATAAATGATAGATATTTCTGTAGTAATACCTGTATATAATGCAGGTGATTTTATACATACTTGTCTTGATTCAATCATTGCACAAGAAGGTAATTATAAGTATGAGATTATCTTAGTAGATGATGGGAGTACTGATAATTCAGTAGACGTGATTCAACAGTACGAAAAGTCTGAGGGATTAATAAAGTCAGGTGGTAGAATTGTCCTAATGCAACAGCAGAATGCGGGTCCTTCTAAGGCTCGAAATCGGGCAATAGAGGCTGCTCGTGGACGTTATCTTGCCTTTATTGATGCTGATGATTATTGGAAACCTGAGTTTTTTAAAAGAATGGTGGACTTTCTTGATAAGCATGAGGAGTGTATTGGTGTTAGCGTGTTGCAACAGGTCGATACTGTATCGGGAACGCATGTCTCACCAGTGCTTCCTAATGACGGATTGTCTGAAAAGGAAGCTTCTCGTTATGCTGACGGTTATATAATTAAGGATTTCTTCCGCTTTTGGGGTGAAAGAATGCATATTTGTCCTGGTGGTGCCATGATGCGTACTGATGTCGTTAAGGCAACTGGGGGAATGAAAGAAGATCTGCGTATCACAGAAGATTTAGAGTTTTGGGGATATTCTGCCTTGTTCGGTAAGTGGGGATTGATACCTGAGGTTCTGTTTATGGGATGTGGAGCGCAGACTGTCACATCTCGTGAAGATTGGATTATACGTATGAAACGCAGATGGGATAATGCTCCTACCGTTGAAGAATGGGAGAAACGTTTGGTCAAGAAATGTCCTTCTCTTTTACAAGATGAGAGTTATCATGTTGTGCAAGGAGCCATCGCTCGCAACCTTGCATACTGCCAATTGTTATCCGGAAGGACTCTGTTGGCAAGGAAAGAGGTAATAAAGTATAGTAAATACATAACCAAAGATGCCATTGGCAAACTGATGGGGCTTGCCAAATTGTCTTCATTGACATGGTGGGGTTTGTGTAAATTCTTGAAATGGAGAGAGTGGCATAGAAAATAATAAGAATCAAATGAAAGCTTACGCACTAATTGTTGGTAATTCGGCATATCATGAGGCAGCATTGGATAACGCTGTCAATGATGCTACAGCAATGGCAAATAAACTGTTAAAATTAGGGTATGTGGTAGATCTTGTAGTTGACGCTACAATAGAAACAATGTCTGATGCAATAACAGGTCTTTCCAAAAAACTTAAGAATGTCGTTATCGCCTTGTTCTATTTCTCTGGCCATGGTCTACAGATAGAAGGACATAACTATCTGACAGCCATTGATGCTAATTTTGCGGATGAAACCAGTATAAAATACCACGGAGGATTTAATGTAAGTGAAGTTATTGAGAGGTTTGAAAAGGCTAATGTGCAAACCAAAATATTGGTTCTTGACGCTTGCAGAAACAATCCTCTTAAACACCGTGGATTAAATGAAGGATTGGCTCCGATATATGCTCCCAAGGGTACGATAATAGCATTCTCTACTTCTCCTGGAGAAACTGCAAGTGATGCAGGAATGGGAGGACATAGTGTATATACTGGTACTTTGTTAAGTTACATAGATGAGGAGAATATCACGATTGAAGAATGTTTTAAGCGTGTTAGAACAACGGTCTATGCTATGACTAAAGGTAAACAGCTTAGTTGGGAACATACATCATTGATTGGTGATTTCTATTTTAACGAAGGTAAGGTAAATTATTCAGATGACGTTCCTTATAGAGATGATGTTGTTTGTGATGGTAAATGGATCTCTTCAGGAACAAAAGCAGAGGCAGAAATAGAAAAATTGAAGGAGTCTAATTGGTATAAACAGAATCCTGCTTTACAAAAATTGGATAGAATGTCCATTCATGACATGGACAAGAATGTTCAATTTTTATTCGGACGAAATCTTTTGCAGGTAGCTGATGGTGATGAGTTTTTGGCAAATAAAATATTTGAGAAGTTAGGAACATGGTTGGAAGATTGGATGGATGGTGAAGAAAATCATGTGCTGAATGGTATCTTGTTTGAAGTGTTTTTCAATTCAGAAGGAAAATTTAGGAAAGAACACTTTAAGTCATCAAAAATTACAGAAATATGCAAATTAGAAGGTAATCGTTTGTATGGAAAATCTTTTGGTTTCATCGAAAAGTTGCTACTGCCATTTAAGCAGTTCGTCTTTTATATTCCTTCGCCTCACCCAAAGTCTCTCTCTATAGAAGCTTTGTTTGAAAGTAAATCATATGATGATGACTTGGAAGGGAAAAGAACCATATATAAGTTAACTTCTTTGCAAATAAAAGGGCAGGAGATTCTTGCCATTGACATGGAAAATACATGGTACCCATCGGCAACAATGGGTGTTTATGAGTTGAAACAAAAACTCTCCTATGAATTGTGTGTGCCTATGAATCGAATTCATTTGACATCAAATATTTCTATCGACGAATTGGATGATAATATTAGAATACCCCATGATGGTATAAAAGTAAAAAAGTAACGTAAGAGCACATATTTATGATGAAACAAAAGATACTTTTTATCATGCACATGCCGCCGCCTGTGCATGGGGCCTCTATGGTGGGGCAGTTCATTCACGACTCTAAACTTATTAATTCCTCGTTTGATTGCCATTATGTCAATCTGGCTGTGGCAACACGATTGGATGAAATCGGTAAGGGTGGATGGCATAAGGCAAAGGGTGTATTGAAGAAACTGATGGAAGTGAGAAAAGCTGTAAAGAGTGTCAAGCCGGATTTGGTTTATATCACTCCAAATTCGGCTGGTATACCTTTTTATAAGGATTTCATTACCGTTATGATGCTCAAGATGATGGGGCAGAAGGTTGTGATGCATTTCCATAATAAGGGTGTAGAGACTCGGCAGGATAAATGGCTCGACAATTGGATGTATAAACACTATTTTAAAGGGGTAAAGCTTATTTTGTTGGCTGACGCTCTCTATGAAGATGTTAAGAAGTATGTGAAAAGAGAGGATGTGTTTGTTTGTTCAAATGCTATTCCTGCTATATCAAATGCTAATGGGGTAACTGTAAATTCAAATCATGTGCCCCATATCCTTTGGCTTACCAATATCATGAAGACAAAGGGCATCATGGAATATCTTTCTGCTTTGAAGATTCTTAAAGATAAAGGGGTGAAATTTCAGGCTGATTTCGTAGGAGGTTTAACCAAGGAAATGAGTGGTGATGAGTTTGACTCTGCCTTGTCTATGATGGGTTTGAATGGATGTTGTACTTATTATGGCCCCAAATACGGCGATGATAAATATTCTTTTTTCAGTCAGGCTGATGTGTTTGTATTACCTTCTTATACCGAGGCTTTCCCTGTATCTATACTCGAAGCCATGCAGTTTGCTCTGCCTGTTGTGGCAAGCAACGTTGGTGGTGTGAGTGCAGAAGTGGAGGAGGGCGTATCTGGATTCTTGCTTGGCGGCAAGCAACCTATCATGATGAATACGTTCCGTCCTGATGCAAATGAGATTGCTGATAAGATTCTCCTTCTCCTCTCCAATCCTGATTTGCGCTGTAAAATGGGCAAGGCTGGCAGAGAGAAATTTGAAAAGGAATTTACGTTGGAGGTTTTTGAGAAAAGAATGGTGGAGATACTATCTAACAATGTTAAATGTTAAACTTTTAGTACACTGATGACTTGGATTTGGGAACATATCGTTTATCCCATACTTACTTGGCTCGGTGTGCCAAGGGATTGATATCATAGTCAAAAATGCGGCAATGAATAAAGCCCTATGTGCATGAATACAATAAAGATTTTTTTAGCCTCTTCTTGTGAGTTGGCTTATGAGCGAATGATTATCGGTGATAAAATTCGACAAGCCGATGACGAGTGGCGAGCAAAAGGGGTAAGGCTACAGTTGATGGTATGGGAGGACTATCGACCAGAGTTTTTGGGAGTAAGAACTCAAACAGAGTATGACGAGTATCTTGTTAATGAAAGCCAAATTGTAATTGGGCTGTTCAAAAACAGATGCGGAAAATATACACAAGAGGAAATCGTAAATGCAATAAAGGCATCTGCAGGTGATAAGGGCAAGTTGCCTGTAGCTATTTATTTGGAGAAAGGATCTCTCCTCTTGAATAATAGTCAAAAAATAAGCAATGCTTTAGCCAATTTTGGCGTGTTCACCATTGAGTATGGTACCATGAATGATGTCAAAACAAATCTGTTGATATACAGGAAAAGAGCCTATCTATATTGCATAAGAAGAAAGAGCAGATATTCGACAGTTGGCTATCCACTATAGGAGCACTCGTCGCTCGCTTGAATTATCTCGTGTCGGTTGGAAATATTCATGTGGATGAAATAAAATCAGTCGCAAAAACGATTTACAGACTATTAAAGAGGATTATTGCCAAAGGAGTGATTATTTCTAATGAGCGTATGCAGGACATTATGCAGCTATTGCAAGCTACATACGACCAATATGGTGGAGACTATGATGAAGATAAATTCTTCCATATAGCTTTTAACTGGGCTGATAAACGTAATATCTCATCGGAATTTATAGAGACTTGTCGATTCAACTTTGCCAATGCCCTTATGCGCAATGAAGACCCTACTGCACTGAAATTATACAAGACAGTTCTCGACAATCTGAAACAGATTGATAATCATTCGATTTCAAGTCATAGGTTTATCATCAAGGTATATACGAGCATTGCACATGTGTTCATAGATTTGGAGAGAAATGAAGATGCATGGGATGTAATTCTGCAGATGGGACATGATATCAATGAATGGAATGACCCAATAAATGTACGTTTGTTGCAAAGCTCCGATTTTTATGCAGCACAGTTACGAGCCATTCCAGAACGTTGGGATGATGGGATGCAAGATGTCATTTCTCATGCAGTGCTTATATTTAATCAATGCAGAGAACATTTGACGATAACCCCCAAGGATTATCATTATGTTTACTGTTTCTGCTATTTGCCGAATATCATATCGGCTTTTATCATTGACAGAATGGACTATATGAATGAATCAAAGAAAGGAACTTTTTTGCCGCTTGCTTTTGGGCTATTGGAGAAACTTTTGCATTACGCCGAAATTATAGAAGGCTACAATCCTATTGAAGGAATGACAAGTGCTTCACAAGGTTATCACAATAGAGGCTTCTTGTATTATAAATTGAAGAGTTGGAATGAGGCTATCTTAGACTATCAGAAAGCTTTGGTTGCTCGTCGATTTATCTATGAGTATATGCCTCATAAAGAAAACAAACGAGTTATCGGCGAGACTCTTGTTAATATCGGTGCTGCGCAATTGGAGTGGTGCAAAGAGAACCACACTTTAGAAGGGCATAATCCAATAGACACGGCAAAAGAAGCATTGAGTATTTATGAGAGCTTGTATAACAAAGACTATCCGCTTTCTGAGGTGGACATCAATAAGGCAAAACAACTGATAGCCACCTCTTATTATTATATAGGCAACTCCGAAGAAAAGCAGCTGGGGTTGGAAATGATGAAAGAGATATATGCATGGGTTATTGATCACAAAGAAAACTCTTATATGTCGAGTTTTCTGGATAACACTGTAAGTATTTTGAAAATGGAAAATTTAATATAATATGATGATGTTTAGACTTAAAAATTTGCATATACTTGGCAGTAAGGCGGAGCTCGCCTGGACTATAGGGGCTGTGTTTGACTTCTTTGCTGGTACCGTGGAGCGTGCCCCTATCTGGTGGCAGGACCATGGTTTGGAATGGCTCTATCGCTTGATTAAGGAGCCTAAGAGAATGTGGAGGGGGTATATTATTGGCAATGCGCTGTTCCTTTGGAATATGACGAAAGAGCAATAAAAGTGTATGGAAATACTTCAATCCTTCCTTTGTCTGATAACATTATTATAGTGAGAAATAGCGATTATAGAATTCTTGGATTTGAGATCATTTGATAAATTAACTTGGAGTATAAAATATGCAACTATACTTATATGATATGCCAAAGGCTATTTCAAACGTTTTACAGAAAGGTTGACATCCATTTGGAACATATAAAAGTCCAAAGGCTGGTAAACTTGTCATTATTGAAGACACGATTTTGACTTGGGTGTATCAGCAAGAAGGACTTCCACAAATGACTGTGAATTGTTTCGTGGGTATGAATGGGGTTGGCAAATCCAAAAAGAAATTGAAGATGGTTTTGAACAGATAATAATTCGCAATAACACAGACCCAAAAGTATTATTATGGCACAATTTATCGAATTACATTGCAAGCACAATGGCAATCCTCTATATATAAATGTGGACTCCATTGCATTCATAGAGAATGAGAACGGACGGGTATATATAAATTTCTTGATGCAAAGAATATCTGCAAGTGGTAATAGCAATGTATCAAGTTATGTATATCGAGAAGAAGTAACAGAAACATATTTGCAGGTTAAGTCAAAAATAGAAGAATAAGATGGAAGATTTTATTATACCAATAGATTCGGCAATAATGGGCTTCTACAATCATCTTCTTGCCAATCCAAGGACAATTTTGTCATCAAAGTTTGGTGATGGCAAATCGTATTTCTTGGAGAAGTTCAAGAATACGAATTATGTAAAGGAGCATTTTGTGTTCTTGACAATTTATCCTGTCAACTATCAGGTTGCATCAAACGAGGACATCTTTAACTTAATCAAACGAGATATATTGTTTCAACTTATGTTGAATGATATGATTTCGAATGCAGTGGTTGTTCCTAAGGATATAGCACTTTGGTTTTATTTGCAAAGTAACAGGCATTCTTTGGTGACAGAACTTGTACACTATATGGCAGAGATTGCAGTACCAAGTGAACATCTTTCAAAGATAATGTTGACAATAAAAGGTCTTCGACTGTTTAAAGACTTGAATAAGAAAATAGAGAAGTTCACGAAAGAAATGAATGAAGATGACCTGTTGAGCAAATTCATAGATGATGCAAATGCCAATACTGTATATGAAGAGGATATTGTCACAGCTATCATCAAACGAGCTGTAGATGATTTCAAAAGAAGGACAAATAAAACTGTTGCCTTGATTATTGAGGACTTGGACAGAATTGACCCAGCTCACCTTTTTAGAATATTGAATATCTTTTCTGCCCACATGGATTACGCCTATAAGTATTTCACCAAACCAGATACGACTTTGGTTGGCAACAAGTTTAATCTTGACAATGTCGTGCTTGTTGGTGATTATTCAAACATCAGAAAAATATTCAAACACTTCTATGGCGAGCATACTGATTTTACCGGATATATCGGGAAATTCTTATCCAGCAAACCATTTGCGTATTCTTTAAGAGAAGAAAGACTAAAGTACATCTATGAAAAGTTAGCTTTGGTTACAGGAAGTCCTGTTGCATTAGTAAAGATTGTCATATCAGAAGATAAACTTGAAAACAAGACCATTCGGGACATTATACATTCTTTTGAGATAGACAAACAAATCTATAAAGAGGTTAAGGTTACAGCAGAGGGGAAAACTGTAGTGTTGTGTCCTGTAATGCTAAAACTGTTGGCTGTAATGAGAAGATTGAGGATAACTGATGAGGATATGGTTACTATTCCTGTTAGTGTTTATTCACAAAATCAGGGTCTGTATTTCGAATACATTGCTCCATATATGTTATTGACAGAGAATGATAACATGGGGTTGGAGGTTTATATCTATTACAGAGATGAGGATGGTATTCCCTACCAACAAAGATGTAGAATAGACGAAAATTCTGGGAAGGGAGAACGAAGAGGCTTGTTCCGTTATAGCGGAAAAGAAGAAAAAACGAATTTCTCTGCGATTATTTATCGTATGTTAGAATTTATTGTGAATTGAAATTTTATGTAACGTAAGTATTTTGTGAAAGCAGTATTGTGCGCATAGATAAAGTTTCGTACCTTTGCATCGTTAATTTGAATAGTCTAATTATGGTACAAGGTAAGAAACAATTAAGCAGTAAGCCAAAGTCCGCCGAGGTTGCAATCGGTGATAATGAGGCAAAGGAGATGCGTGAGTCTGCAAAATGTTTGCAATTATGCTGAGCTGACATTAGCTGGTGGAGGGCTAAACTTCGTATTCTTGTTTCAAAATTAGAAAAATGATGCCGCCGTGCAAAGTTACAATATTATTTTGAGATATGCAATACGGCGTTGAGCGGATACTTGCGCTATAATGGTGATATACTCAACTTCATTATCCATCAAAGAATTCAAGTATTCCAGATAATTACTTATCAATAACAAGAAAAGGTCGCACGAAGCGACCTTTAAATGCTGACGTGTCCTTATATTTGCAGGGCACTGGTTCACTAGTGAATAAATCATGGGATGCCGAAGCTGTGATGAATTAAAGCGGATTCAAAACATAACAAGAACATAGGAAGTACCTCTTCCCTGATTCTTGCGGGTTCTCCCCATTCGTTTTGCCTCCCCTTAAGGTATTAATCAGTTTGCCTCCCCGCAGGGATTCAAACTGAACATCACTTATTTAAAGTCGCTACCCCCATAGTCCGACTATGAATGCAAAATTACAAATAAAAATGGAATATCCAATAGAAATAAAAGGAAAAACGATAAAACAGGTACGCAAATTAAACTTATCAGGTAAAAATCTTAAGTTTATACCAGATAATGTGTATCAATATACTAATTTAGAAAAGTTGGATTTGAGTAACAATAGAATAGAGATAATTCCGAAAGAAATATTAAAATTACGTAAGCTTAGAACCCTGGACTTGGCATTTAATCAAATCAAGAATTTGCAAAGTGCAGTATTTCAATTGCCTAAGCTTAGAATTTTAAATCTTCATGGTAATCAAATCAAAAAATTGCCTAAACAAATTGCAACATCACATATTGAAACTCTTATATTGAGTAAGAACAATATCGTGAATGTGGATGATAATTTAATGGCAAAGTTTAAAAGAGTTGATCTTACTGATAATCCTATAACTCAAAATGTAGCAGAAGTGAAAATAGATGAAAAAGCGAAAGTATCACATAACGCTCCATTGGCAAACTTAAATATAAATCTTATGGAAAAGGAAACAGAAGAGAAGAAGATGGAAATGAAAAAACATAAAATATTTATTAGTTATGCACATACTGACAAGGCGTATTGCGACAGATTGATGATTCATTTGAAAGTGTTGAAAAACTATGTAGGTGGAATTGATGATTGGTCTGACCAAAGAATAAAAACTGGTCAGCGATGGAAAGAAGAAATAGAGAAAGCTTTAAGAGAGGCAGATATTGCTATTCTTTTAGTTTCTACAGATTTTCTTGCCTCTGATTTCATCCGAAATAACGAATTACCACCAATATTACATAAGGCTGCGTCGGCTAATACGAAAATAATGAGTATATTGATTAAACCAAGTATGTTCTTGGATTCTGACTTGGCAGAGTTTCAGGCTGTGAATGATACACAAAAGACATTATCTGATATGAGCGAAACGGAGCAGGAAAAAACTTATCTAAAGTTGATGTCAGAGATTAAAGATTTAGTAAAGTCATGATTACATGGACCCAATTCATGCTTTGACAATTCATTTTTTAGAACTTATGCATCTTTACTATGCCTCAGAAAATGTATCGCAGTATTTTTTTGAAAAATAATGTAGTAATGTCGTGAAAAATTGAGTTGCTATATTTGTAAAAAACGAATTATGATTTCAATTTAAAGTTTGTTATGAACATGAATAAATTCTATTCTATGGGGCAAAATTAAGTCTTTTAATTCCTTGGGCTTATGATGAATTTCTGGCATACTTTTATAAAGGTGCTATGAAGAAATGCGGTAAGCATGTTTATCTACGTCCATCATGCTCTGAATATATGGTGTTGCTGCCGTGGTATGATATAGTGCATATACTGTAGCTACGACTCAGTCTGCAAGGAGAAAGATAATCTTCTTTGTATTGGCGAAGTTATTACATAAGAACACCATTTTGAATTTTCATCCTTTTTGCGTTAAAATAATACAAGAAGTTTGGTAGTTTGTGGGAAAAAATGTATTTTTGAGACCTAAAAATAAAATTATATGGCCAAAATATACAATGAAAAGAATGAAAGTGTAGGTGGAAAGACTCAAAGAAATAAGTCCTTCAAATACGCTGATGTCCTTGAAAATTGTGAAGAAGCCATAGATAAATATATGAGTGAGCCAAATGGCGTATATTATCGTTTGGTGCATAATCCTTTGCATCCCAATGATGACATACCTCAACCATTGCAACAATGGGATGCTCTGACATCTGAGCAAGCAGTTCTTGCAACAAAGGTGCCCGAAGAAAGTTCTATTGAGGATCAATGGGAGCAGGTCAGAAACTATTCTCCGTCGTATAATGAATCAGATGAGAAATTGGCTGCATTCTTCTTGGGACTGTTGGATAGACGCAAAAATGATAGGCAAAAGCAAAGGCTGCTCGATAAAAAGGGTGATACAATCATAGCTGTTCGGTTAACTCCAAACGATGGGGTGATACAAACACGTCCTGATGATAATCCTGACGGACATGTGGTGTTTCAACCTTATGAGGGGTTCAACCTCGAAGAGCATGTTGATAATACTTTTGAACCAAGAAAATTAATTGATTACAGACATGAAGAAGAAAAAGAATGAGGACTTTATATTAGTTGGGCATTTGCAGGTGCTGGACGAAGCCTTGTCGTCATTGTATTCTGACCGCAAAAGTGGACAGTATTTCCTCTTTGTGCGTGTTTATGAAGATGACAATGACAATACTTTTGTTCTGACCCAAGTTAAGCCTTCTGTTGTTTTGGACTACATTGATGGGAAAGTAGGATTGAAGCAGATTTTTAGTCTGTCTCCTTCTTATTTTTATAAGCAGGTTGTCCAAAGCTGTATGCGAAGAGAGGATTTTGTGCCTATTGACAACCAGGAAGTTGACAGGAAATTACAAGATGATGCACTTGATGATACTTTTAATATGGCTTTGGCCAATAATAGTGTAGGCATCAGGAATTATCTTCGTAAGGTGGTATAAACTTTAATATATATATTGAGTTATGGAAAAAATGCAACATATACAGATACTTCAAATCAAGGAGATTCCTTTTGAGGTAAATCGTGAAGTCAATATTACAGCCGACATGATGAAGGACGTGAAGTTCTCGTTCTTGATAGTCTTGCAGCATATTAAAGGTAATGATGTGGTAGGTTTACATACTGTTGTAAGATATTATTTGCCTGATGGCAAAGAGTTATTGCAAGGTGGTGCAACAGTCATTGCCAAACTCTCAAATTGGATAGAATTAGAAGATGATGATAAAAAAATCAAATCTTCGTCTATGGTACTGGATTTTGTTTCTTATGCCAATGCCTTTGTTAGTGGATTGTTCTATAAGGAAGCAGAAGGTACGCCTCTGAATTCGGCATTTATTCCAAAGATTCCTGCAGATGATTTGGTAAAAGGCATGAAAATAGAATTGGTAAAAGAATCATAAACTGTAAATTCCATTGAAATCATTTTCTTTTGATATTCTTGATGGGCTTAAAAGAAAAGGCCCAACCGGGTGATTCACATCAGCCAGTTGGGCAAATAAATGGAGAAATATTAGTAAGCAGTCACTTAGGGCCGTCTTGCGTACGTTAATAAAAATATATACCTTTGCCCCGAATTTTAAATTTCGGACAAAATGAATATAAACGAAGAAGGCAAGTACTATGCCTCAATGGTTCGTAAGTTTCGAACCGAGTACAAGAGCAAGAACCTTCATGGGTTCTGTAAAGAACAAAAAGTAAGCTATACCAAGATGCTTTATTGTTTGCGTAATGATTCTTATCGCAAGCCAAGTGCCACGCCTGTGAGTTCTGATGAAGAGCAGGGTTTGCATCCACTGGTTGTAGAACCTACAGATTCAGTCACGGTAGAACCAGCAGTTTTACCTGTTGAGCAAGATGTAGATTTGTTGCTTGATGATATAGACTTGAGCTTTGGTAGTAAGATTAGCTTGCTGTGATGTGTTCCGCAGGATCAAGAAAACGGCAAAGAACAAATTGGTAGGCTTACTCGCTCATAGATGGCAGCTGGCTATTGTTACTGATTGGGCATAAAATCAAATGATTTTTTCTTAAAAGATAATAAAAAAGCATTCATTTTATGGCTTAACGTACTAAAGTGACCGCTTACTAACAAAATTATTTCAAATACAGTTATGTTTCGACTAAAAACATTAACAATTTTGTGTAGTAAGGCGGAATTAGCCTCATTACCATAGGGCAAATTGCTCATTAACACGATTAATGCTCATTCCTATAATACGGCTCGGAAGGACTCGCTCTTTGCTGAGGCGCTGACGAATGGTGATGTGTTGATTCCGGATGGCGTGAGTATCGTGAAGGCGTGCAAGTGGATTAAGGCTAAGAGTCAGCCGAAGGAAAGAATAGCTGGCTGGGACTTGTTTTTCTTCGAAATGAACAAGCTGGAGAAAAAAGGTGGTACGGTGATGTTTATGGGTAGTTCGCAGAAGGTGCTCGACCTGATTGTGAAGCGTGCACCTATCTGGTGGCAGGAGTATGGCCTGGAATGGCTCTATCGCTTGATTAAGGAGCCTAAGCGTATGTGGCGCAGATATATCATCGGTAATACTTTGTTCCTCTGGAACATGGTGAAAGAGGCGTAGGGGTTCTAAAATCATCCTTCAATAGTCTTAAAGACCCTTTCGATTCCCCTTCTATGGGATAGAAACCTTCTTTACCATTAAAGAAGGCTCCACCTTTTTCACCAAGCCTCTCTCCCCTCAGGGACGAGAGGATGTAGCTGGCTCTGCTATAGCGCCGCCAGGGTTTTGGTCAGCCAGCGGAGCCTGTGCCCTAAAGGGCTGGCTGGGGATGCTTACGCAATAGAATTGCGATTATTAGACGCAACAGAGTTGCGAGTGTTTGTCGGCTGGCGCATCAACGCCGTTGCTTATCCTCCGTTAGACGTTAGTAATGGAGGTATTGGATTATGCGTCACCATGATACCGATTAATAAATACTGTTACATACAATAAATAACAAAAATGATGACTATGTATATTAAAATTTGGGTATTTGTATTATCAACATTGGCTGCCATGCTAGTGGGTGGATTGATAGGTTATCTATGTCGTTTAGGAATTGGTAATCTGTGGAAATGTTTGAAATCTCTTGGAGTGAGCATTCGTAACCGCTTGGTGGATTACTGGTATGTCTTGGTCTTCCTTGTAACCACGATATATGTCTTGTCGAATTTCAAAGTTTGCATAGATTTGTCGTTTACAGAGGATTTTAATGGCAATAATCTTATTTTTCTATTCTGGCTGGTATTGATCATATTTCCAATGTTTGAGAGTTTCGAGGGCTTTGGTATCAGTATCAAGAAAAGAAAACAAAAGAAAACGGAGGACTTGTTGACCATGGAATACCACAATAGTCTGGTAGGTGCTCAAGAGAAAGGAGGTAATGATGAATAATGGTATGTATAGGGTTATCAATGAGGGGACTTCTCTTATGGGTAACCCGAATCTGAATGAGGCTATGTTTCTGACCTGGCTGGATTATTCAAGAAAAATGTTAGATTTGGTATGTAGCAATACTTTTGTTAGATATCAATATGAGTCATTTGTCTACCAGATGATTAATTCTCAACTTTCTCCTTATGAGAAATTAAGCAAATGTATTGATTGTCTGATAAGGATGATGCCAATTATGTAGTGGGTTTTTAAGCTTATGCTACGTTTACATATGCAATATGAGTGAATGTTTATAATAACCCACCAGTCCTCCCTTTATTGATAAAGATGGCTGCACTCGGCAATTTGAACGAGAATTTTCATTGCGCTCATTTGCACAGCTTTTTCCCGTTAAGGAAGGCTCCACCTCTCATCTCGGTCTTCTTCAATAGATTCTTTACGATCCCTTTGGTTCCCCTTGTAGGGGACAGATACCTCAGGGGAAAAGAGGAAACCGCTCCTTCCCGTCGCTCTAAACCGCTACGCTTTAAGGTTGGCGGGGCATCAGATCCCTCGCCAGATGGTTGTGCGGGATGGGACCACAGGGACAAGGTGGATGGCGCATTGCGTAATTTGCTGATAACTTTCTGATTTTCTGCGATTTTCTTGGTGATTTCAGGAAAAAGATATATTTTTGCGGAAAAGTCTAACGTTTAAAATTATAGGTTATGGCAATATTAACTATACAGGTGGAAGATAATAGTGTTATGTCTGGGCTCAAGAAGGTTCTTGAGTCTATGAATGGTGTTGTGATTATTCCTAATCATCAGAAAAGCATGTCTGGGATAGAAGAAGCAATGGATGATATTCGTCATGGTAGAGTGACAGAGTATAAAAGTGCTGATGATATGTTTGAAAAGTTGGGAATATGAAATACAGAATCATAACTACCAATCGATTTGAAAAGGATGTAAAACGTTGTAAAAAACGTAATTTTCCAATGGAAAAGCTAAAGAAGGTAATTCGCTTGCTTGAAGAGACAGGAAAATTACCTTCTGAATATAAACCGCATAAACTTTCTGGGCAATATGCGGGAAGTTGGGAATGTCATATTATGCCAGATTGGCTGTTGATATGGAAGCAATTTAATGATGAGCTGGTTTTAGTGATGACTAATACTGGTTCTCATAGTGATGTGTTCTAAAATTGATAGTATCGGGGAAGAGAAGTATTTTGGGAAAAAAGCGTATTTTGGGCGGCGAATTGTATAACGTAAGATATATTACTCCAATGTGTGTTATGAATCTTCTTACATTGTTGAATATCGTTTTGCTTGCATGTTGTTTATATAAGTTCTCAAAATTAGAATCATTAGCTATACTGGTATTTAGATGAATTTTATGATGAGATTATATTATTAAGTGGTAGTATATACATCGGTATAATTGTAGTTAAATTGATATATACATGAGGTTTGATCAATGCCAATCAGATTTAGTGACAATGCAATTGAAAGATGCCGAAGAGTATCTTTTTTCCATTAATCAGATACAAATGGCAACTACGGGATTTTTCTATGCTTGGGACTCTAATTTGTTTTTCAATGAGGCTTGTCAATGTTTGAAAAATTCTATCAATCTTTTTCAGCAGGGTTTCTTTGATTGCGCATTTTATCAAATGAGACAATCGTTAGAGACATCTATTGATACACTCTATCTTACTTCTCAACCTGAAGAGATGGATAGGTGGAAGTGTTTGGAAAAAGGTTTTGAAAATGGTCGAATGGTTAAATGGTTAGTAGCCAATGAAGATACTTTTTCTAAAATGAAAGAATTGATGGCTTCTTTCTTTGATAAAATTAGAAGGGACCAACTTGCTATGAATAAATATGTTCATAAACAAGGATATCAGTCTTTTTACTTAAAGTTGAGGAATGAAACAGAATTAGAAGAATGGAAAAATACGATTCAATCTGATTTCGAACGTATATTATGTGATTGCATTGGGGCTGTTGCTATATATAGATTGTCTTTGGATGCTTTTCCTATAGCATTGGCTGATGAAGATTTAGCGTTACGTGCTCCAGATTTGATAACAGAAGCTTTTTCGCAAGACTTCATTTCAAAATATATAGGTGAGGAGCTAATTGAGAAATATAAACAATTACAAATCTATAAGGATACTGAATCGTGGTTATTGGCTCAACCAAAGCAGAATGAATCTGTATATTGGTTAATCCATTATCAGTGCGTAAATCGTAAAAACAAGCAAGATTATTTTGAGCAATGGGATATGTTATCTTTATATGATCAAATAGCTGTGAATCTATTTATGATGAACTCAAAGCTTTCAAATGTTTATATAGAAGGTAATTTCCATTATTCTTCTGAAGTACAATCAAGAAATTCTGGTTTTACTGTTGGTTCAGAATTCTATAACGAAAAATTTGAGAAGTCTATTTCTGATTTCAATTTGCCGTATAAGAAAGCTTATTTGTCAAGGATAAAAATCGGTTTTGACTATACGTATATGGAGCATAATGAACTTCTTGATGAAAGTGAGATGCAATCTTTGAAGTATTATAGTAATGAGATTAGTATAAAATATAAGGAAATATTTGAAATGAAATAGAAACAATAATGCCGACAACTAAGTGTTCTTTTGATAAAAATGTATCGAGCCAACTGAAGGCATTTGCCTTGATATTGCTGATTATGCATCATCTGTGGTATTGGCCTTTTTTGCTTTGTTTAAGTCAATAAGCTATGGGCATCTGCTGCTGTCTATTAGTATGCTGGGCGAGATGTCTATGAATATGTGGCTCATCCACTTGCTTTTTATCGTCTATGGCATTCACTTCAGAAATCCATTTGTGGATTTGGTATGGATATATCTTGTTTCTCTTGTTGCTGCTTACGTTATATGGTGTGTTTATCATAAACTGTGTGATTGTAAATGGTAGATTTTTCAGTGAGTTGCCCTTAAGGGAGGGCCCACCTCTCATCTCGGTCTTCTTCAATAGTCTTTACGACCCCTTCGGCCCCTTGTAGGGGACAGAAACGTCGCTCTGAACCATTTCATTCTATGGATGGCGGACCATCAGAGGCTCGTCAGTTTTTTGTGCGGGATGGGAACGCAGGGATACGATGCTGTTGGCTTTAACTTCTAACGAGCGGAGGGAGTGATAACTTCTTTAACTTCTATAACTTAACTTCTGTAACAGAAAAGATGTAAAGGTATGACAGATTTATATTTTCGATTTATTCAATTTAGTTTGGGACTTTATGAGGGCACAGAGTTTCTTGATGGAACGGAACTGAAGGGGTTCGACTGGGGCGCTTTCTATGAGTTTGCTAAGGAACAGACTCTGATAGGGGTTGTGTTCGAGGGAGTTCAGAAACTGCCTAAGGAGACTGCGCCACATCTGCAATTGCTGATGAGCTGGTTTGCTTTCAGCCGAAAGATTCAGCAACGTAATGAGGTGCTGGACAGGGCTACTGTGGCGCTATATAATAAGGTGAGGGATGCGGGGTATCCTTGCTGTATTTTGAAAGGGCAGGGGAATGCCGTGATGTATCCTAATCCTTCGGCAAGGACGCCTGGCGATGTGGATATATGGGTGAATGCTGGGCGTGAGGAGATTCGGGCTCTCGCTCACTCGCTTGTGAAAAATACGAATGGACAAGTGGAGGATGAGAGTTTCAACCATATTGGGCTTACCATCAATGGTGTGACCGTGGAACTGCATTCTACGCCTGGATTCATGGCTAACTTTGTTTTTAACAGGAGGCTGCAGAAGTGGCTGAAGAGGAATGTCGATGCTCAGTGTGGCAACATGGTGGAACTGGTGCATGGCGATGGTGCTGTTGCTGTTCCTACGCCTTCCTTTAATTGTGTTTATCAGCTTTATCATCTCTACCATCATTATTTCTATGAGGGTGTGGGATTGAGACAGGTGGTGGATTACTTCTTCGTGGTCAGAAAATGGAATGTGGATTGTGAAAAATTAAGTTCCTTGCAGAGGGAGTTGAAGCTTCTTGGATTGTGGCGGTTTGCTGGGGCTATGATGTTCGTTCTGCATCAGGTGATGGGGCTGCCGGAGGAGATGATGATTGCTCCGATGGATGCAAAGAGGGGACGGATGCTTCTTGATGATATCTTGAATGGTGGCAACTTCGGGCATTATGACAAGCGGATGGATTTGGGACATAATCTTAATAGATTGTGCCGGGATTTCAGGTTGTTGAGGTTTTATCCTGCGGAGGCGCTGAGTGAACCGGTGTTTAGAGTGTGGCATTGGTGCTGGAGAAAAAATAATTTATAATGTTCGTTGTGAACATTATAAATTATTTTTTCTTTTTTTGATAAAGCTGGCTTTTCGAAAACCCACCCGTCCTTCCTTGAACCTTAAACGATCTTCGAAAACCCACCCGTCCTTCCTTAACCTTAAGTTTTTTCTAAAATCAACCCGTCCTTCTTTACCATTAAAGAAGGCTCCACCTCTTTTTCCAAGCCCTTTTCCCCTCAGGGGACAAGGGATGTGTCAACCGCCCTACTCGGTGCTCAAACCGCTTCGCTATAAGGTTGGCGGACCATCAGAGGTCTACGCCAGCAGCGGAGCTGCGGTTTGCGGGATGCGACCGCCTTGCTGAGTTTACTGCTGCTCGATGCTGAAAGGCTGCTTGTTCGAAGCTGAAAGGCTGCTTGATCGTAGCTTACAGCTTGCTGAGTTTATTGCTTGCTCGCTACAGAAAGGCTGCTTGCTCGCTACTTGCTGAGAGGCTGCTGATACCCTGCAGAAAGGGTGGCTTTAGCCGCCCTATTCCTGTAAATCTCGTTTATTCAGAACAGCAGGAATGCTTCTCGAATTGCCTTTCCCTTCGGCCGGCGACCGTTGGTTCTTAAATTCTTGACAAAAATAAATTGCCTTTTCGTTCGGACGGACTTGATGGATGGGAAGGGGATAAAAAAATCCGGGGCAGGGAAGCCTCGGATTTTTTTATGGTGATTCGGAAGGAGTTAGGGAAGGGATGAGGTTCGATAACTCCTTGAGAATCGCGCGGATTATGCCTTGAAGCTCTCCAAGTCTTCGGCCTGGAAGTTCTGGATGTATGCGGAATGACCGAGGACTTCTTCCTCTGCCATGCGGACATATACGTTGGCACTCTTCGCAAACAGCTCGGGTGACTTGGTAGCGTCGTCGAGGATGAGGAGAGACATCACGATGTCGCCAGTCATGTTGTAGAGACGGCGAGCCAGGAAGTCGTGAACTGCCTGGTCGTTGGCTTCCTTCACCTTGTTGATGGCTGCCTCGTAGAGGTCTGCCAACGTGGCTACACGGGCCTTCAATGCCTTCAGATCGTCACTGACCTCGCTCTCCAACATCTCCTTGATGATGTTGAGGTAGGTGCCGTTGGTGATGTAACGGATGGCTGCTACTACCTGCAACTGGGTGGTACCCTCGTAGATAGAGAAGATGCGGGCATCACGGAACAGGCGCTGGCACTTGTACTCCATGATGAAACCGGAACCTCCGTGGATGCTGATGGCATCGTAGGCGTTCTGGTTGGCATACTCTGAGTTCATACCCTTGGCCAATGGTGTGAAGGCGTCGGCAAGACGGGTGTACTTCTTCATCTCCTGACGCTCCTCGGGAGTGAGTTTGCTGTCGCGGGCGATGTCTTCCAAAGCCTTGTAGATGTCGACATAGCGGGCGCAGCAGTAGAGGAGTGAACGGCCTGCATCCAACTTGGCCTTCATTCTTGACAGCATGTCGTAAACGGCTGGGAAGTTGATGATCTTCTCGCCAAACTGAGCACGCTCCTTGGCATAGGCCAAGCCCTCGTTGTAAGCTTCCTGCTCTACACCTACACTCTGTGCGGCGATACCTAAGCGGGCGCCGTTCATCAGTGCCATCACGTACTTGATCAGACCGAGACGGGTGTTGCCGCAAAGCTCAGCCTTGGCATTCTTGTAAACCAACTCGCAGGTTGGTGAACCATGAATACCGAGCTTGTGCTCGATGTGACGAACGGTGACGCCACCATCACGCTTGTCGTAGATGAACATTGAAAGACCACGACCGTCCTTGGTGCCTTCCTCAGAACGTGCCAGTACCAAGTGGATGTCGGAGTCGCCATTGGTGATGAAACGCTTCACACCGTTGAGACGCCATGTGCCGTCCTCATCCTGTGTGGCCTTCAGCATCACGCGCTGCAAGTCGGAACCTGCATCTGGCTCGGTCAGGTCCATACTCATGGTCTCGCCTGCGCAAATGCGAGGGATGTACTTCTGACGCTGTTCCTCAGAACCGAACTCATAGAGGGTGTCGATACAGCTCTGGAGTGACCAGATGTTCTGGAAACCTGCATCAGCTGCTGCGATGATTTCTGAAGCCATAGAGAAGATGGCGTTAGGCAGGTTCAAGCCGCCGTAACGACGTGGCATGGACAAGCCCCAGAGGCCTGCCTTGCGGGTGGCATCGAGGTTCTCGAATGTCTTGCTGGCATAGATCATGCGGCCATTCTCCAAGTGTGGACCTTCGAGGTCGACATCCTCAGAGTTGGGTTCGATGATGTTGGCTGCCACATCGCCGGTAATATCCAGCAGTCGCTTGTAGTTCTCAATGGCATCCTCGTAGTTGACAGGTGCATCTTCGAACTGGTCTTTCTCTACGTAATTGCGTTCCTTCAAGTCCACAACACGCTTCATGAGCGGATGGTTCAGGTGGAACTCTATCTCAGGATGGTCTGTATAATAATTGGACATTTTGCTTTTCTTATTTAAATAATGTGTAATGCAGATTACTTTGAATTCTGCTTGTAGTACTTGATGAGCTTGGGGACGACGTCTTCGACATTACCGTTGATGACGTAGTCGGCAATCTTGTTGATGGGGGCATCAGGATCGTTGTTTACGGAGATGATGATGCCAGAATCCTGCATACCGGCGATGTGCTGGATCTGACCGGAGATGCCGCAGGCGATATAAACCTTAGGATGAACGGTGACACCGGTCTGACCAATCTGACGGTCGTGGTCTACCCAACCTGCATCAACAGCTGCACGGGAAGCACCTACCTCGCCATGGAGGAGA
>ULMG01028072.1_pt1 | contig 49385 bp, 55 predicted proteins | sample 1951601 | NCBI WGS metagenome assembly ULMG01 (sample SAMEA4835545, study PRJEB28245) | human gut metagenome | biome: gut microbiome; material: fecal sample | place: Denmark | collected 2008
ACCACAACCAGTTATTACAAAAGATAATGTTACAATGCAAATTGATACTGTTGTTTATTATCAAATAACAGACCCTAAATTATATACTTATGGAGTTGAAAACCCAATTACAGCCATTGAAAATTTAACAGCAACAACGTTACGTAATCTTATTGGTGAATTAGAACTTGATCAAACTTTAACATCTCGTGATATTATTAATTCTAAAATGAGAGCAATCTTAGATGAAGCTACTGATCCTTGGGGAATTAAAATTAATCGTGTAGAAGTTAAAAATATTATTCCACCACGTGATATTCAAGAAGCAATGGAAAAACAAATGCGTGCAGAACGTGAAAGACGTGAAAAAATATTACAAGCTGAAGGTGAAAAGAAATCTAGTATTTTAATTGCTGAAGGTGAAAAAGAAAGTGCTATCTTGAGAGCTGAAGCAGAAAAAGAAACAGCAATAAAACAAGCTGAAGGTAAAGCTGAGGCAATTATTAAAGTTAAACAAGCTGAGGCTGAAGGTATTAAATTATTAAAAGAAGCTAATGCTGATCAAAGTGTTATAGCTCTTAAAGGTCTTGAAACAGCTGCTAAAATGGCTGATGGTCAAGCAACAAAAATAATTATTCCATCTAATTTACAAGATGTTGCTTCTATTACAACAACAATTAGTGAAATGATTAGTAATAAAAAGTAAATAAAATTTTAAAAAAGTCCATAAAATTGGACTTTTTATTATGCAATAAAAAGTTAGAATAAACCTTTTATTTGATTATTTTCAAAAGATATTTCTTCATAATTAGGCTTTTTAGGAAGACCTGGCATGGTAATAATATTGCCTAAGTAAACAGTTATATACCCTGCTCCATTGTATAATTTTAGGTCTCTTATGGTTACGGTATAATTTTTAGGATAACCTAAGAGATTTTTATTATCTGATATAGAATATTGTGTTTTAGCAATACAGATAGGTTTTTGGTCAAGTTTATTTTTTTCTAATTCAGTAATTTTAGCAAGAACTTTAGGAGTATAGTTAATATTACTGGCTTGATAAATATCTTTAATAATAAAAGCTATTTTATCTTGAAGAGATTTTTTTACATCATATAGTTCTTTATATGGTGTATTATCAGTTAATTTAATCACTTGCTTTGCTAAAGCTAAAGCTCCCCTACTACCATCTGTATATGATGTTGAAAGACAAAATGAAAGATTATTTTTTGATACATATTCTTTTATCAAAGTTATTTCTGATTCGGTATCACTAGTAAATTTATTTAAACAAACTATAATGTTTTTAGTAAATTTACTTAAAATATCAAGATGAGCTTGTAAATTAGCAAGACCTAATTCTAAGTTGCCTTGACCATTATATTTTAAAGCTTTAATTGTTGTTACTAAAACGACGGCGTCAGGACGTTTCTTTAGGAGACGACTTTTTATATCATAAAATTTCAAGCCACCTAAATCACTGCCAAAACCAGCTTCGGTAATGCAATAATCACTTGATTTTAAAGCTGTTTCGGTAGCAATTATACTTGAACAACCATGGGCTATATTAGCAAATGGACCACCATGTAATAAAACTGGGTTATGTTCTAAAGTTTGAACTAAATTTGGTTTAAGAGCATCTTTTAGTAAAACAACTAAGGCGCCTGTTATTTTTAAATTTTTAGCAAAAAGTGGTTGGCCTTCTTTAGAATAAGCAATCAAAATATTAGAAAGACGATTTTCTAAGTCCTCATAATTTTTGGAAAGGCATAATATTGCCATAATTTCACTGGCGGCTGTGATATCAAAATGTTCATGATGAGGTAAGTTACTATTTATGGTTATATCTTTTAAGGCACGATCGTTAACATCCAAGCAACGGTTAAACATGATACGATTTTCATCAATATTTAATTCATTTCCTTGATGGATATGATTATCGATGGCAGCACACAAAAGATTGTTAGCCGCTGTAATAGCATGAAAATCTCCAGTAAAATGCAAGTTTATTTCTTCCATAGGAATAACTTGAGAATAACCTCCCCCTGTGGCACCACCTTTCATGCCAAAGACAGGACCCATTGAAGGCTCCCTTAAAGAGGCTGTAGCTTTATAACCTAATTTTGATAAAGCATCGAGTAAACCAATGGAAATAGTTGTTTTTCCTTCACCATAAGGTGTTGGTGATGTTGCTGTTACCAAAATTAGATGTCCTTGTGATAATGATTTTATTTTTGTAAAATCTATTTTGCCTTTATCAGCGCCATATTTTAACAAATAATCTTGCATGTCTAATTTAGCCGCTACTTTTTCGATATTTTCAATTTTAGTAGCTTGTGCTATTTCTATATCTTTCATGTAATCACCAGCAATAGTATATAACAATTAAAACATTTTATCGACACTTTTTGGAACTTTATCTTTTAAGATTGTTTCAATTATTTTGTCTTCTTTTTCCTTAGTAACTTTTTTACCAGTCATTCCTGATAAAGTAGCAATCACTTCACGTAAAGTTTTTTCATCTTTCAAATTGCCTGCTTGAAGTTTAGTAGCTAACGATATAATGGTATCTTTATCAACCTTTGTTTTTTTCTCAACACGAGAGAAAAATTTATCATCAAAATTCATTTTATTCACCTAACTCATTATATGCAAGATTTTTTTTAATGTTAATGGTATATTTTATTTATTTTAGTCAATAATAGTAATGGTGATGAAGAATGGATAAAAATAACGGACAAAAAATAGAATGTTGTGTAAGAAATTGTAAATATAATACTGATGATAATGGTTGTTGTTTAAAGAAAATACTAATAACTAACGATGATTTTAATGAAGATAGTAAGTTTAATACGATGTGCCAAAGTTTTTTAGAAAGATAATTAAAAAATCCTCATTTAATGAGAATTTTTTTATGATAGAAAATTAATAAGCATTTTATAGAATTAACAATGATCTCTATTTCTATATTCTGTTGTATTGATTTCATATTTATTTATTTTTTCTAATAATTCTTTATTATTTAAAGTTTTATTTTGTTTAGTAATTTTAATTGTTTCGCTATTATCATCAACCAATTCTAATGTTGATTCATCAATTATAGTTACTTCCTGAGTTTCTTCGCTTTCTTGAGTCCAAGCACAGACATCACTACCAAAAATAATAGTTTGATGTAAAGTTATTTGATTATTATTAATAGTATAATTTCCAGTATGGCCGTGACCTTGCGATCCTCCAGACGTTGTATTATACCAATATGAACCATTTTCATATAAGTATAAATCTGTCCTAGATGCAGTATATTCACCAGTTAAGTTAGCATAATCGTAGGCTTTGGTGGATGTTTGATCTTCTTTAATAACATTAGTAGAATTACTACTATCATTACCTTTATCTTTTTGAGATTCTATAGTATCTTTACTTTCATTAATGTTATTTGATTCTTTTTTATCAGCAAGCTTGTTATAAACCATAATTTCAGCTACACCTATTGATATACCAAGAATAAAAATTATTCCCACTATTAAAATATTTTTTCCTACTCCTCCTTTTTGAACTGTTTTTATTTCTTCATTCTCATTCATATTCACACTTCTCCTTATTGTTATAATTATATAATTCTATAAGAAAATTAACAAGTCATAATTGTAATGGTCCGTTGTCAATTTCAATATTAACTTTATTATTTAGAGAATACATTTCATCTAATTCTTTTAAACAATTCGTTAAGTTAGGATCTTTTTTATATTTTAGTAATATTTGAAAACGATATATATTATTCATTTTAAACATTGCAGCTGTCGTAGGGCCAAGAATAATTGTTTTATCACTTAAATTTTTATCTAAAAAGTTACGAACTTTTGTTATTTCTTGACGTGCCAATTCGTAATCTCTAGAAGCTATTTTAAGACTTGTTAAAAAATAATATGGCGGATAATCTAATTTATGGCGATTATTCATTTCGTAATTATAAAATTTTTCATAATTATTTTCTTGAACACATTTTAATGTGAAATTGGTTGGATTAAAGGTTTGTAAAACAACTTCTCCTAATAAATTGCTACGACCAGCTCGACCAGCTACTTGAGATAATAAAGAATAGGTTCTTTCGCCACTTCGAAAGTCGGGAATGTTTAAAGTGGCATCAGCATTAATTACTCCAACCAATGTTACTAAAGGAAAATCTAAGCCCTTAGCAATCATTTGTGTTCCAAGCAGAATATCATATTCATGATTTTTAAATCTTTCAATAATATCTTGATGAGCTCCTTTATGAGATGTTGTGTCTGCATCCATACGAATGACTTTGGCATCAGGAAATGTTTTATTTAATTCTAGTTCAAGTTTTTCTGTACCAAGTCCATAATCAGTTAAAGCTTTTTCGTGACAATTAGGACAGACATCACTTTTAAAAATAGTATATCCACAATAATGGCAACGTAGATTGTTTGACGACTTATGGTAAGTTAAAGTTATATCGCAAGCGGGACATTTGTAAGTGAAACCACATGCTTTACAACTAATCGTTGTCGAGTAGCCTCGACGATTTAAAAGAAGAATAACTTGTTCTTTTTTGGTTAATCGATCACTTATTTTTTGGCGAAGTAAATCAGAAAAAATCATATTTCTTTTTTTCATTTCTAATGACATATCAACAATTGATATCAAAGGAAGTGATGCTGTACCAACACGATTAGGCATAGAAATATATTCATAAACTCCTTTTTTTGCTCGAGCCATCGATTCGAAAGATGGAGTTGCACTTCCCAATATTAAAGGAATATTATTATAATGACTGCGAAATTTAGCCATATCAAGAGCATGATAACGAGGAGTTGTATCTTGCTTATAAGTTTCGCTATGTTCTTCATCTATTATAATAAGACCTAAATTTTTGATAGGTGTAAAAATAGCACTTCTGGTACCAATAACAATTTTTACTTCATCTCTTAAAATTTTTAGATATTCATCATATTTTTCACCATCACTTAAAGCACTATGGAAGATTGCTACTGATGAGCCAAAGCGATTATAAAAACGATTAATTATTTGAGTTGTTAGCGAAATTTCTGGTACTAGCATGATAGCCGTTTGGTTATTTTTTAAAGTTTTAGCAATTAATTGCATGTAGACTTCAGTCTTACCTGAACCGGTTACGCCATGTAGAAGGTATGTTTTTTCTTGATTTAAAATCACTTGATTAATAGCATTTTGCTGATCAGTAGTTAAAGATGGCGCAAATTCAGTAGCTTCTTTGGTACTTGAACGATAAATTTGTTCTTTGGTAACTTTAATTAATTCATCCTCGATTAAATTAGCTAATTGAGTTGAAGTATAATTGCTTTTTAGTATTTTTCCTTGTTCTAGAAGACTATTTAAAATTTCTATTTGCTTTTTCCGACGCGGATATGTACTAATGTAATTTAAGATTTCTTCTTTTGGTTTATTTAATTCAATATAATATAAGTATTTTGCATACTCAGTATTTTGCGTTTTTACTTTTAAAGAACTAGGTAACATTGTTTGATATGCGGCTATTTTAGTACAAAGCGTTTTTTGTTGCAGAAAGGTGCCAAGTTTTAACATTTCTTCATTTAAGACTAGATATTTATCAACGATATTGACAATTTCTTTTAATTGATAGGAATCATTATATTCATTAGTTATTTTGGTAACAAAACCATTTATTACTTTTTGTCCAAAAGGAACTTGAACTTTCATCCCTACTTTTAAATCATCTTTTAGAAAAATGGGAATTTTGTAAGTGAATGTTTTATCAATTGCTTTGTTATTATATTCTATTAAAACTTCTGCATACATAATGTGACCACCATGTTTATTATATCATAAAAGATGATTACTATTATAGTCTTTGACAAGACAAAAAGAGCTTTAAGCTCTTTTTATTACGGCATCATTGATGCTGTATCACATAACCCTTTTTTCTTTTTTAGATTAGCGAATCTAACGCTAAACTAATCATATCGTTAAGCGATGTCTGTCTTTCTTCTACCGTAACTATTTTATCAGTAAATTTAGAATCAACAGCAGTTACCATGACAGCAGCTTGACGATTAAAGCTATTTGCAACATGTACTAAAGCAAAAGCTTCCATTTCTTCTCCTAAAATATTCAAGTCTTTAGGAGCACGTGCTAGTAAGCACTCATCATCGGCATATGGACCAAAAACTTCAGTAGTCATTATTGTTCCTTTATGAATATGCATTTTTTTCTCTTCAGCAACACGAGTAATATTATTAGTAAGTTCTAAATTAGGTTTAACTATATGTTCTTTAAAACTGTTATAAGAATAAGCAAAATTTGACTCACTATAAATATTATCAGCCAAAATTATTTCAGGAATTTTAACTTTTGGGCTTATAACCCCACATGTTCCGATACGAATAATTTTTTGAACATTATAGTAATAGAAAAGTTCAAAAGCATATATTCCTACAGAAGGAAGTCCCATACCAGAGCCCATTACAGTTACTTTTTTACCTTTATAAGTTCCCGTAAATCCTAACATGTTACGCACATTAGTTACTTCTTTGGCATCTTGTAAAAAGTTTTCAGCAATGTATTTAGCTCTTAGAGGATCACCTGGTAGTAATACTACATCAGCAATATCTTCTTTTTTAGCATTCATATGAATTGGCTCTTTTTGAGGTTTCATATAATCACTCCTCCTCTATGATTACATTATATAACATTTACAGTAAAAAGATGTCAACAAAAAATGATGTTTACACATCAATTTGTAAACATCATTTTCTTAATTAAGAGTTTCTTTTAAAGAAGATAATTTATCTTTGTATTCATTTATTTGATCTTTAAGTCCTTGATTTTCGTCATTTAACTCATCTATTTGATTATTTAAATCATCTATCTTTTCCTCATAGTTATTCAATTGATTTTCATAAGTTGTTTCAAGACGGGATATTTCTTCGTTCTGCTGATTTTGTTTTTCTTCCTCTTCTTTCTTTTGCATGGCCTGAAGATTTCTTTCACTACCACTTATTACGATACTATAACTAGGAATATCAGAATAATTATAGATTTTTTTATCCTTTAAATTATTAATAAAACTATTAAAGTATTTTTTTAAATCAACGTTTTCATAGTAGTGAATACTTAAATGGTTGTTATTATTAATAATTTTAAGATCATAGGCATCATTTTTGGTTATAGTAATTTTGATATCATCTCTTGATGTCTCATCAATTTTATAAGTAACATTATGATTATTTAAGTCATAATTATTATAATAAATCATTGAAGAAAAATACATTCCATCAGCATATTTAAATGTTTCTACTTGAGTACTTGTTTGACTGAATTCTTTAGGTAATTCATCAATGTATTCATACTTAGTTGTTTCATAGCTAGTTATCCCAAGGCCGACACCAAGACTACATAAAGATGCAACAAAAATAATAAAGTTTACTTTGAAATTTATTTTGTTATTGAAAACAAAATAAATCAAAAGTTTAAGGATACAAATTGCCATAATAATAGATGCTATAACAGAAATTAATAAACCAAAAGAAATGATTTTATTGATTAAAGCAATTACAATAATTGTAAAGAAAATACATAGAAGAAGGATGGTAAATATTAATGGTATTATTATACATAAAGCAATAAATTTTAAAAATAAAGTAAATATTTTAGCAAGCAAATCAACAAAGCTATATTTATTTTTATAAATAACTTTCAAGTTGGAATTAGGAGTATTTTCAGAAGATTCTTCTTTGCTTTCATTTTCTTTATCTTCTAAAGGAACTTCTTCACAATTAGGAGTATCTAAATATCTTATTTTAAAGATATAGCAAAATATTATTAAACTTAAGAACGCTAAGATTATTTTGATTATAGGCATCGTAATATGACCAATTGTGTATATAGCAACATTATTACTAAAACCTGATGTTAATGATGTAATGAAATAGATAAATGCAGCTTGACACACATATAAAATTAAGAAGATTATTAACATTTCAATAAACATTTTAATAATTTCAAAAAATGACATATTAGTTATTAAATAATAAATTTTTTTAATAAATATGAAGAATGATTCAACGATATTTTTTATATTAGGTTTAGTATTTTTTTCAACATTTATTTCTGTTACTTCATCATTGGTTAAATCATCTAAGCTACAATTAAATATTTTGCAAAGTGTTAGTAGTTTATCCATTTCTGGATATGCAGAGCCTGATTCCCATTTAGAAACAGCTTGTCTTGATACGTCCATCATATCTGCCAATTGTTCTTGACTCATTTTATTTTCTTTTCGTAAAGTTTGTAGTTTTTCACTAAACTTCATTTTTCTCACCTCGGTAAAATTTTATCTTATCAACCTGGTTGCGAACTACCATTTTTTAGTTGTTTTTTGTAAAATGTTGGTTGCTATAATATTTTTTTAGGTACGATCAATACGAAAAGTTCCCCACCATTCGGGTAGTATGTCATAAATTTTTTTTGTTTCATATTCAGAAGAAGTTAATATTTCAGTATCTTCATTAATGAAATCTACAAGAAAATATAAACATTCTGTTTCTGGAAGTAAAATCTCACCTATTTCGTTTACTAAAAGCATTTTTTTTATTAGATAATCTTGGTTTGTAATCATTTTAACTAAGGCATTTTCTTCGGCACTCATTTTTAACTCCGTTGTCGAAATAATATTTGAACCTATGTAAATATTATCCTTAGTACTATAAATAAGACAAGTTATGTATCCTGATGAAGTAAATGGCGAAATAACCTGAGGATTATTTTTGGACACAGCCATTTCATAAAGTTCTTTCCAATCCATATTATCACAACTTTCTAAGATTTAGGATAGCATTTTTTTTTAATATTAACAAGTATTAGCTTCTCATTTATGGATCTGTATAGTATAATAGACGCCATTAGGTGGGGTTTATGGAAAAAGAAGTAAAAGTACGTTTTTTAAATAAAGAAACTAATTATAGTAAATATTTAGAAGAAGCTTTAAGTTTTGATACAAATGATAGTTGGTTATTTGATGATGAAATAGATAATGATGTTATATGGTCTTTAGAAGATAAAAGATTTTCTTCTTTTACATATGGATTATTTCTAGAAGATAAATTAATTGGTTTAATGATGGTTGATTTCACTGATAATGAAGAACAAAATTTAGTTTTTGAAACGAGTATTATAATTCATCCCGAATATCGTAAGTGTGGAATGGGTAATTTCCTGTTACAAAGCGTGATACAAGAATTACAAGCTAAATCTAAATTAATAAGTTCATTACACGCAACAATATATGCTGATAATATTCCTTCGCAGCAATTAGTGCTAAAAAACGGTTTTGTTTTTCAAAAAGAAGGTACAATGAATAATAAGTTAATTTATATGTATCAATGTAATTTAAAAGAAATAAATAAAGAGAAAAAAATGAGTTAAATTGCTTCTTAACTCATTTTTTTATTTTAATATTATTTGCTTTGGTAATATTAAGATTGTCTTCATCAAGAATAAAGAAAGATACTTCAAATTCTTCAATCTTTTTTATTTTTTTAGTTGGTATAGTAATATAAACAAATTTCTTGCTATTGTAGTTAACAGTTTCATTAAAAGATACATCTTCATATTTAGTATTATTTATTTTTAATTGATTAATTTTAAAGTCGTAATTTACACTATCATTTTGGTTATCAATTAAAATTTGAATTTTATTTTCGTCTTTGGAAGAAACTATTTGATAATAATAAATTTTAACGTCGCTATTAGTATTAATTGGTTCTAAATTAGCAAGTGATGTAGTATTTTCGGTAGTTTTATCAGTATTTATAACAAATTTTATGTCATTATTAGTAGTAGTATTTTGGGAATTTTGGTTAACTTTTCCATATAGAACAACTTGACTAAATTCTTCTAAGTTATATAAGTCTAAAAAAGAAACAGGAATATTAACAGTGATATTGCTTGAAACATTGCCAACTAAAGAAATATTATCAGCGCTATTTTCTAGCTGATAGCCATCAACAGTTATATGGCTAATACTGATACTTAGATTGTTAGCACTACTATATAAAGCTTTTAATTTAACTGTATACCCATCTTTTTCATCATAGGTTATTGAATCAGGATCAATTGTCAAATCATTTCTTTTATATATTTGCTTGCTAGAAATTTTAACATTTTGACGTTTTATGATAGTTTTATCATCTGTTTTGGTGGTAGTAGTTTTATCATCTTTTTTTTCTTCATCCTTTTTTTGCCACGGCATAGTGAAATCAAAACTTATATTATCTTTATTTTGATAAACAAAATAGCCCCCTACTCCTAAAAGTCCTACAACAACAAGAAAAAGAATTAATAAACCAACTTTATTAGTGGCTTTTTTTTCTAAACGCATAAAATTATCTTCACTATTATTCACGATGACTCACCTCTATTTTAGATTATATCATGGAATTTTTTAAAATTATATAGCTTATTAAAGTTTTGTAGTTTATAATTAAAATGGTGAGATAATGAGAACAAGAAGATGTTATTTATTACCTTTGTGTATTCTATTGATGTTTTTTTTTACCAAAATAGTTATGGCACAAGAAATTACGTTAACTAATGAAATTATTCATTTTAATAAATATAAAGACTTTGATTTACAAGGTTTTACTGTGACAGATAAATACATAGTAGCTGTCTTAATTAGTGATGATGAAAATGAATCAATTATAAAGTTATTTGATAAAAAGACATTTATGGAAGTAAATTCAATTTATGGTGGAAGTTTAGGCCATGCTAATGATGTTGCTTATAATACTAATAATAATTTAATTTATGTAATAGATAATGGTAATAAGGATGTTCATTTATTTGATGCAAATACTTTAGAATATATTAAAACGATTGAAAGTGACATTGAACTTAGAAGTTTGACTTACATTAATGATAAAGGATACTTTTTAGCAAGAAATATTACAACTGGTTATATTTTAGATGATAATCTAAAATTACTAAAAGAAAAACCTTTTATTTGGGGATTAAATATTTCATCTAAGGTAGCTCGACAAGGCTGGGCCTACTGGCAAGATAAGTTATATTATGCTACTTGGTCATGGATTCGAATGGGTGGCGATGGAACTAATACTATTTATGTATATGATTTAAATGGAAGGAAAGAAAATGAGTTGGTAATAGATAAAGATGCTGGCGAATTAGAAGATGTAGCCTTTTTAGATGATAATATTTTATTAGGTTTCAATGGTTATGATAATTATGTAGCCTTTTATTTAGAAAAGATTGAGCCAGGTGAAAAAAAAACAATCTTAGAGATAAATGAAGAAGATGAAATATTAGAGACTGATAAGAAGAATAATTATAGTTATGGAATAATACTAGGAATAATTTTATTACTTATAATTATCATGAGTTTATTTTGTTTAAAAAAGAAGTCAAGATGAGGTATCTTGACTTTTACAATGTATAAAATTTAGTACGAATATTTAAGTTTTCGGCAGAAAACAGAATATTTTTCAAAGTACTTGGAGTTATTTCTAAATGGAACATACGATGATAATCTTTTTTACTATAAATAGTAATAGTTATTAAATTATCTTTAATAGTTATATCATTCGTATTTATTGCTTCTTTAAGATAATTTACTTTAGTAAGATTAGTATTATTATGATGATTATTTTCATCTTTAATAGTATTTAATTCTTGACGTAAATTGCTTACTTCACTAACAAGATGCTCTAATTCTTGACATAATGAACCAACTTTTCTACTATTTTCTTTAATTAAAGCATCATTTTCACGAGAAATATGGCGTCCTAATTCTAGATACTTGTTTATTTTGCGATTGGCTAAAATGATTTTTTTATTTAAGGTAGAAAGTTTGGCAATGAGTGTTTTATATTCATCTGTTTCGTAATCTATTACAGAAGGTTTAATACCATCTAGAGAAAGCCTTTCATAATAATAATTAGCTTTTAAGTTTTTTTCATCATACAAATAATTAATATAGAAACGAGCAATATTTAGAGCTAATTCAAGGTCTTTTTTTATTTTGTTAAGGTCAAATAACTTACGACATTCCTTTAAAGTATAATTATTTTTATAAGCATAAGCTAAGCTTCTTAAAATTTCATAGATATCAATTAAATCAGTTTTTACTTTTTTAGCTTGGCGATTATGAATAAGAAGATTATCTTTAATAAATTCTTTAATAGTATCATTTATTTCGTTTGTTTCATTGTATAAGTTATCAATAGTTTTTTTAGTTTTTGAAGTTAAACTTAAGTTAGCTTTAGTTACTGACAATGTATAATGTTCTTTTGTTAATTCGCTATTTAATTCTTTTAATGTTTTAAAGTCATAACTGCTTATTTTAGTTAATTTGTTGTATAAAAGAACCAATTCTTGATAAGTTATCTCTTTATTATCTTTTTTTACAACGTTATATTCATAAATTTTAGTATTTTTTAAGAAAAGTCGAAGGTTGGTTCCCAATTCAGAAGAAGAAGGAAATTCTAAAGTTTTCATGATAAATTTACGACGTTCAGGACTTATGTATTCACCTAGCATTAAGGAAGATATTAAAAAATTAAGAAATGATATTAACCAATCATCGTCAACAATCAGTTCATCATTTAAACGAATGGTGCTATTCATGTTACAAACGTATGAACCATGTGTTAAAGCATCTATTAAGTAATTTATAAGATCGATGTTGGTCTTAATATTTTTATTTTGATTTGTAAAATATTTTAAGCCATGCATTTTTTCTAAATAAAAGTTAATTTCAGTTTCATCAAGACGTTCATATTCTTTATATGTTATTTTAGAAGAAATATTTAAAAGCTTTAAAGTAGTAAAAAGAATATCTAAATTAGTTGCTTCAAAATCGATAATATATTTTAATTTTTTACTTTGATTATTAGCTATTTTTTCAATATAAACATTCAATAAATCTAGAGATTTATTAGTATTTACTAAGGTATAAAGTTTTAAAATGTCATTACTACTATTGGTATTATTCATATTATTCACCTATTATATAGTATAACATACTTTTTAATAATTGTTAGCTTATTAGAGAGATAAAATTTAAAAGTGCATCTTTTGTCTTTTTTTGTCGAACAACTTGTAAAAGATTTTTTCTATGTTATAATCTTTATGAGGTTAAGATGTGAAAATGAAAAATAGAAATGAAAAATTTATATTTATCGAAAATTATTTGAGTTCATTATTACACAAAATTGATAATAGTTCGTATTTAGCTTTAATTAATGACAATGAAGTTTTACAAAAGTATGATAATATTATAGGTAAAATTGATAATGGAGATTACCCTGAAAATTATATGGATCAGATAACAGATAATGATTTAGATATAATAATTAATTATTTAAAAGAAAAATAATTCACGTTGAATGAATTATTTTTTTATGGTTTAACAAAATGGCCTATTAATAAGACATCTTGCGTTTCATTATCAATAATTAAGAAATAAAAAGGGCAATTAAAAATTAATTCTTTATTTTGATTATCACTTGTATAACTTTTTAGTTCATTATCATTAATATTAGACGAAGCAGTTCCTTTATCTCCTATTTCAATATAATTTTTATTATAGATATCCGACAAATAAATATTTTCATTATTGGATAATTGATTTAAATTAGCTTTTTGGTCAAATAAGTCTTTAATATTATTAGAATTGTAATATTTTTTTAAACTTGTTTTGGATACAAAAGAAAATTTAGGTAAAGAAACATCAACTTTAGTATCTTGCTTAGCAGATGATAATAAGTTTTCTAAGTTTAATTCACTAGCTTTAGCAGAAGTTTGATTTGGTAAAATACCAACAAAACTATATTTATTATTTTCAAAGTTTTTGATAAAACCTTTAGCGTTAGTATTTTCTAAATAAATATCTTCAGTCGTATGCATCATATCAACTGTTGTACTCTTCTCTTCTTGGTAATAAAATTCTTCTAAAGTAGTCAGATTACTATCAATTTCTGTGGCCCATTTATAATTAAAATAAGTTGTTCCAATTGCAATAAGCGAATTATTATGAAGTTCATCTTCTTCTAAAAGATAATTTACTTTATTAGATGTAATCTGTTTAAAAGGCTCATTTATACTTTTTAATGAATCAATTCCTTTAAAAGGAAGACCTATTATATTAGTATAATTTTGTTCTTTGATAGCTGAAGAGATAGTTTCATCTAAAGAAGTTATTTCATCTGTATTATAGTAAATATTATTTAAACAAGTTACTTGGTTTTTAATATTATAAGTTTCATAATTTTTATTAATTTTTTGAAGATCAGAATTAATTGTTTGATAGGTACTATTTGTTTCTTCCTTCGTTAATTTTGCTTTAGTTATATTATCAATAGTTAAGGTATTTTGATTAGTTAATAATGCATAAGTTAAATTTATTTTTTTTATTAACAGGCGAAGATTATTTTTATTTTCGGTACTCAGTTTATTAAACTTACTTTGAGTTAAATTGGTATAGTTTTGAAGGTCTTCGATTAATTTTTCATAATAAGTTTCTTCTTTGCTTTGCGTTGGTTCACTATACTGACATTGTTTTAATAATTCGTTAGTTTTATTTTCGGTATCTTTTTCTAAAAAATTATCGATTTCTTTTTTAGTATTATTATCACTCATTTTAGAAAAAGCATTTAAAGGACTAATAACATTAAGTGGTGAAATAACAATGTTTTTATTAGACGATAATTGATCCAACATAAGAGCGCTATGATTTGCTTTTAAAATTGTTCCTTCATAAGTTTTGCTAGCATTTTGAATAGTATTTTCTTTGGGTTGAGATATGTAGTAAATAATAATTAAAGCGATAAAAAGGCTTAAGGCGAGCAAAGGCCAATTAATTTTTGTATTCTTCTGAATATTTTTTTTCATTTTTTTTGTAGTCTTCTTTTGTTTCATAGAAATTTCCCCTTTTGAAGAACGACTATATTATAACATGTTTTTACTTTTTTCAATAAAAATGTAAAAAAATATAGCCTAGCTATATTTATTTATTTTTCCAATCTTGATATTTCTTTTTTAAGGAAAGACTTAAATCACCAAGTTCATCACTGGCTTTTTTTGCATAATCAGATGCCGTATCTTTAAGACGATTTTTAATATCAGTTAAGGCTTCATAATTTTCAGCACCTAAGTAATCCTTGATACTATCTAAAGTATCTAAGTATTTTTCATTAATAAATGATTTAGCTACTTTATATTTTTCACCAATGCTATCAAATAAAGAAGGTTTTAAATTGTAGACATAATCGATTGTAGAATTTATTGTATTTAATGCACTTTCTTTACCTTCGGTAGTCAAATCATTAAAATAAATGCCATTTATTGGTTCATCAAAGAAAATAAAATCTACACCTGTAGTAATAATATCTTTACCTTTCTTTTGAAATTGTTGCCAATCCTCACTAGCAAAATATGAAGAAATATCTTCTTTAGCTGAAGAAAAATATTCAGAAATGCTACTAGAATCAACAGCATTTTGAGATATATCACTAATCTTAGTAGTAGCATTTTCAACAGAATTACCTTTAATATAGATTGTTTCTGCGTGAACTGGGGTGGTCAAGGTAAGACTTCCTAAAGCACTAATCATAAATATTTTTTTTAAGTTAAATTTAATTTTCATTTTTATCACTCCTTTATATATTATAGTTCTTTTATCAATGCTTCGTAAAGTAGATCAACGATGTAATTACTTGGTTCAAGATTATACTTATTAATAATTTTTTCGATGATATCATCTTGGTATTCTTCGTTTAAATACTTTAAGATTGATTCTTGTTCATTATTTAGAGATGCTAAGTATTTAGGAGTATATTGATTATCTAAAATTAGTAATGGGAGATCTTCGGTCCATTTGGTGAAATCATTTAAAATTTCTTCTTTTGTATCCTTGTATGTAAATGAATCTTTATCGTAGCTAAACATTTCAACCATTTGAGGATATGGATTTAGTTCTTCTTTTAAGCGATAATCAAAACGATCAAGTAATTTTAAACCATCTAATTTCAAGGCTGATAATTGAATTATTAAACCTTTTTCAGGATTAAGTGATGTAGGAATCAATTCTAAGACAATATATTTAGTATTATTTAAGTCCATAGTTTATCTTCTTTCTAATTTTTACTTCAATAGTTATTTTAGTCCAATTTATACGGAAAGTCAAAAAAAAATCCCAACAGGGATTAATTATAAAATGGTTGCCCTAGTAGGGTTCGAACCTACGGAATGTCAGGGTCAGAGCCTGATGCCTTACCGCTTGGCTATAGGGCAATTACATTTTATATTATATCACACTTTAACTATTTTGTTCTTTTTATTTTAGCAATGAAAAAACCTTCGTAAAGTTTTGTTGGACAAATAGTTAGAGTATTTGGAATGGATGATGGTAAAAGTGGAATGCTTTTTAAAAATGTTTCATCTAAGTTTAAAGAAACAATTTCAAAGTTATCATTTAAACAAGTTTTAAGAATTTCTTCATTCTCTTCTTTTAGAATACTACAAGTAGAATAGATTATTTCTCCATTTACTTTAATTAATTGCATAGCTTTTTTTAAAAGAGACGTTTGAGTCTTAATACATCTAAGTAATAATTCTTCGTTGTATGATGAAACATTTTTCTCAGTTAAAGTTCCACTTCCACTACAAGGAGCATCTAAAAGAATTTTATCAAATTTAAACATCTCATCAAGCTCACGAGCATCAGTATTTAAGACTGTTACTTTTTTTACTCCTTGCAAATTGATATTATAGCATAAACGTTCATAACGTATTTTATTTTTTTCTAAAGCTGTTATTAAACAAGTATTATTAGCTAAAGCAGCTATTTCAGTTGTTTTACCACCAGGAGCAGCAGCCATATCAAGAATCATTTCATTAGTTTGGGGATTAACAACATAAGGTGGTAATTGAGAAGAGATATTTTGAAAGTAAATTTTTCCTTCTTCATACAATGGAGATTTTTTTAGTAAAGCAACATTTTCAATTACAAAGGAATTGGGAATTTGACTTAATTCTACATAGTTTATATGGTGTTCTTCTAAATATTTTATTATTTCTGTTTTATTTGATTTAAGCGTATTAATACGAAAAGTTGTTTCTTTGATAGTTAAATTATTAATAATCACTTCATAATAATCAGGATAAGTACTTTGTAATTTTTCTTTTAAGAATTCATTATTCATGTTTATCTCCTTTTTCGTAGCTATCTAGGAATGAAAAATATTGATTATCTTTGTGAGCACCGAGAATGCAATTCATATTAACATTATCCAAAGCTTTAAAAATATTATGATCAATATCTGGATTAATTTTTTTTAAATCATCGATGAGACTTTTCATCATTTGACGTTTACTTTTACTTTCATCTAAAGCTACTTTGGTTGTGAAATCACAGGCACAGTTTAAGAATGTAAGGTTATTGTATTGACACCAAGCTTTAATATCATTTTCTTTAACAAGATATAAAGGACGAATTAATTCTAAACCAGCAAAGTTGTCACTATGCAATTTGGGAAGCATGGTTTTAATTTCAGCACCATAAAATAAAGATAACAAAGTTGTTTCAATAACATCGTCAAAATGATGGCCCAAAGCAATTTTATTGCACCCTAATTCTTGAGCTTTATTATATAAATGACCGCGACGCATACGAGCACACATATAGCAAGGGTTTTCTGCATTTAGTTTACTAGCGACTTTAAAGATATCTGTATCAAATATTTCTATAGGAATATTCAAAAGTTCTGCGTTATTTTTTATTTTTTGTAAATTTTTTTTAGTATAGCCAGGATTCATAACAACAAAGACAATTTCAAAATGCATTTTTCTATGACGAAGAATTTCTTGAAAACATTTAGCCATCAAAAAAGAATCTTTACCACCACTAATACAAACCATAATACGATCATTTTCAGAAATTAGTTCATAATTTTTTATTGCTTTAACAAATTTAGACCAGATTTCTTTATGAAAATTTTTGGTAATACTCTTTTCTATTTCTTTATATCTTTCCATATTAATTCTTCTTTCTTTTATATAATATCATAAAATTTTAAATAAGAAAAAGGTCTTGTTAGACCTTTATTTTAATTTCATTGATAAACTTTGTTCATAAGCTGTTAGTGAAGATACTTGGCTATAAACGTCGTTTAAATCTTCTTCAAATAGTTCTTTCCAATCACGATAATCTTTATCACTTGATGGAATGACCATTTCTTGTAAATACATTTTTAAATCTTCTAACTCACTTGTAATATTTAATTTTTCAGCGTAGAATTTTAATTTATTATAAATTGTTAAGTATAAAGCAAAACTATTTTTAGCATTTTGCTTAATATAACGTGCTTCTTTAATAATAAATTGCTCTATTCTAGATGGATTTTCATTTAAAATATGTAAAATATTTAAACATCTTGCTATTTCGGCATCACTTAGAACTCTTATTGGTTGCATATTAGTAAAGTCAAAGTATGTATTTAATTCTTTTTCTAAATTATAGTATTCCTTTTTAGTTAATGTTGGTTCTTTAGATTCTACCTTGGGTTTTGAAGGAAAATTAACGATATTGTAATTTTCTTGATCAGACTTATTTAAACGTTTTTGTAAAGAATAATTTAAATACGCAGATATTTCTTCATATAATTTTTGAGAAAGACCACTATTTAATAAGGTCTTCATAACAAGATCAATATCTTCTTTGGTATAAGAATCTTTTTTAGCTATATAATGTTCATAAATAATCTTATTTTGAAGTTGTATATCTGACATGTCTTGGCTGCTGAAAGATGTAAATTTTTGAATATCATCTAATAAAAGTTTGTCTTCTTCACTTATCTCTTCCTCTGGTTTAGTTTGAATTTCATAAAATCTCGGTGTTCTCATTTGATTGACTATATATTCAGCTGGAAAGTGCTCAAAATTATATTTAAGCATTTGTGTTTCACTTAGGCAACATTTTGCTGTTTCTAAGATATGGGCAGCAATATTTTTTTCATAAAGTCTAATAATTATTTTAAATTTATCACGAACATTTAGGCCAGATTTTTCTAATTTTCCAGATAAAATATCTAAATTATTAAAAATTTCGGTAAGACGAGGCCATTCTGATTCAGGTGTCTTTAAAATTCGTAATAAGTTTTCATCTTCTAAGATGGCATTTTTAAATGGTTTAAATTTTTCTTCGTTTAAATCAATAAAATTTATGTTTTTTTCTCTGTTAGTACTAATATTTACCATTTCTCTAATATTTTGTTCTTTGTCTGCTTCTAAAAAAGCAAAAAATTCTGTTAAGTAACGCATTTATATCCCCCGTTTGGTACTATATAGTATAATATTTTTTTAAAATTTGTCAACAAATCATAAAAAATACTACTTTAAAGAGGTAGTAAAATTATATAATTTTTTACAAAGTGGTTCTTCGCGTGTTGCCTTTTTTAAAGAAAATTTGCTTAGATCATCATAAATACTAGGTGTTTCAATTCCGAGGTTATTTAAAGTTGTAAGGTCAAACTCCTTAAAAGCTGGGCACGGCAAGATTGTTCCATCGTATTTAATAACTAATTTATCATAGCCTGCCGTACAAAGATGTTGATTTTCATGAAGTAAAGGAATGCCAACACGAATTTGTCCTTTAAAAATTTTAATTTGTTCTTCATAAATTTTTTTGAATTCTATTAATTCATTAGGAGATAAAAGTAATTTATCTTTATTTAAAAAACCTCGTCCTTGAGGTACAAAATTTAATAAGCTTAAATTTTGGACGTTAGCAACATTTAACATTTCTACGATATCAGGTAGTTCTTGGTAATTAGCTTTGTTAGGGATGAAGTGCACATCAACATCTATGGAAGAGCAAGAAGCTTTAATAAGAGATTCTTGAGTGTGATTGAGATAATTTTTTGTTCCCATCAAATAATCATAAACATTTTGGTTCCAAGCTTGAAAATCAAAAACAATTTTACTTAACCCAACATTTTCGAGATGATTAACATCAGTAGTTGACAAAGAATCATATGGAAACGAATCATATTTTAAATAAATTTGCATGATTTTATTGATAAGCATTTGAAATTCATCTTCAGGCATTCCTTCTTTTTTATAAGAGGTATATTGTTTAATTATATTATTTTTTAAAATTAAAATATCATTTTCTTGCAAGTGATGACGAAGTTTAAGACCACTTGTAAAAAGAACCGTTTTAATACCTTTATTACTACAATAAGCTATCATTTTATATAAATCAGGATGTAAAAGTGGCTCTCCTCCTGATAAAGAGATTTCTTTGATGCCATATTTTTCATAGAAGTAGTCGATAGTCTTGGTAAAGTCTTCATATGAAATAATATTTTCTTTGGTTATATCGGCACATGATGAACAAAACAAGCAATTATTAGGACACTTTTGAATTATTTCAAAACATAAATCTTTAAGCATTGTAATCACCAGTTGTTATTATAACACTTATTATTTTTTTAGTTAATAATATAAAGATGTTCTAAAAGAATTTTAAAACCTATAAAAATAAGAATAATGCCCCCTGCTACTTTTGCTAAAGTTTGAAAGTGATTACCAAATTTATGACCAATAATAACACCGATTGCTGATAATATAAATGTTATTAGACCAATTATTACAATTGGCAAAATTATATCAACTTTTAAAAAAGCAAAAGGTATCCCAATTGCTAAAGCATCTATACTAGTAGCAATAGCTAGTAAAAGCATGGAACGAAAATCTAATTTATCATCTCCCTCATCATAATTTTTAGCTTCTTTTAAAAGATTAAAACCTAAAATAAATAGTAATATGAAAGCTAGCCAGTGATCAATATTAATAATTAAGTCTTTAAAAGTTAAACTAATAAAATAGCCAATAAGGGGCATAACACTTTGAAAAAGGCCAAAGTATAAGCCGATAATAAAAATATTAGATAGTGTAATTTTTTTTAGGCAGATACCTTTACAAATCGAAGCAGCAAAAGCATCTGTAGCTAAACTTAAGCTAATAAAGATAATTTTGGATAAACTCATATTTTCTCCTATCTATTACTATTACTATGAAATAAAGTTATTTTAATAACAAAAAAAGATAAAAATTACTTTTTATCTTCAGGAATAATACCTATTTTCTTCATTAAATATTTGGCATTAGTTGTTTTGCACATACCTTTTTTTATTTTATAATCAAATGTTATTCTGTCACCTTGATATTCTTCATTAAAATGATAATTATAGATTTTTTTATTATTTATTTCACATAGTTCAAAATCATGAGTCGTTATTAGAACAAGACAATTTAATTTACTAAGTTTTTTAATTACTTCTTTTGCACCTAGGATTCGATCGTTATAATTAGTTCCTTTAAATATTTCATCTATAAAGATAATAATAGGTTCATTGTTTTTTTCATAATCTAAAATAGCTTTGATACGTAGTAATTCACCATAAAAGGTTGAGATACCATGCAAAATATCATCTTCGACGTTAATAGAAGTAAATATTTTCATTAAGGAAGCCGAAAATTTTTCAGCTGTAACGTAAGAACCATTATACATGAGAATTAAATTAACAGCAATTGTTCGCATGAAAGATGTCTTACCACTCATGTTAGAACCAGTAATTATATTTATACTTTGATCACTATGAAAATCATTAGCAATACATTTTGTTTCATTTAATAAAGGATGCTTAATAGCTTCGAAGGTTATTTGGGTTTTTTCTGTAATACTAGGCAAACACTTAGTTTCATTTATTAAAGGAATAGTTGTAAAACTCATTAAAATTTCTAAAGATTCCAGACTATCTAAACAATTAAGTAAATGTTTTTTTTCTTCTTTAATTAATTTATTGTATTTAGATAAAACTAAAATATTTAAAGAGATAGTTGGATTTAAAATAATGTATGTTAAAAAATTGTGACGATAACCATCTAAGTTATTTATTTTTTTTAAGGAAATGATAGCATTTAAACCATTATCAATATTTTTGATTAATTTAGTTAAAAAATTTGATTTAAATTCCGTATCTCTTACATATTCTGTTAAATCTTTTAGAGATGAAAAAGTACGAGAAGTTTTGCTAATCATTTCTAAGTCCTCATCATAAAAATAGCTAAAGATATAAGAAATTATTAATTGAATTAAAATAGGGATTAAACAAATTTTAAAAGAAACTATTTTAAAGAGTGTTAAAATTAACATAAAGTCAGTTAAGCAGGAAAATACTGTGCCAATAAGAGGCCATTTATTTAAAGAGTGTGATTCTTTTTGTAATAGTTTAGCATCAATGGCAAAGTCTTTTTCGTTAATATCAGGAATGTCATTTAATATTTTTTGATAGTTTAAAATAAAGGAAAAATTTTTCGTTAGTTCAGCAATTGCTTGTTGTTTAGCAATAATTTCTTTAGATGATAAAGTCGGATTAGCCAAGTTCGTAGCCAATTTACGTTCCCCACTTATAGTTTTAGAAATGTTAATTAATTGAAATAAAGATGATGGACCAAGTAAATTTAGGTCTTTAGCTAAATCATTATTAATATAGTTAGAGCCATTAGAAGGAAAAGAACGCCAGTTGTCATCTAGACGACTAAAATATTCGGCAATAATACGTAAAAAACTTTCATAAGTTTTTATTTCTTTTTTTATTTTAGAGTGTTTGATAATTAAAATTAAAAAAGTTAAAAGAGTAATAAAAGTAAATAATAGCCACATAAAATGATGATTTTGCCAATAAATAATACCTGAAATAATAAAAATTATAAAGATAAGAAGACGAAAATCAGCAAAACGATCATTTTTTTTATTTAATTCGTTTAATAAATTTTGATAGTTAGTTTGTGCATCTTTAATTTGTTGATTCATATTTAGACTCCTTTACTTTGACTTTTTGATGTTCTTTTTTAAACTCAGCAATTTGATTAGAAACAGATTCAGGAATTTTTCTTTTTCCTTTTTGAGGAACAAAAGAGTCAATAATACTTTTTTTGGAATGATTTTTTAAGGTTATATAACCAAAGACACTAAAGACTAAGGCTCCAATAAAATTAACAAATAAATCTCCCATAGTATCAATTAGACCAAGATCAAGATAACCATTTGAAATAGTTAAAATTGGTTCATTCTCCTTATTATATAAAACAGTTTTATCAATATTATTATAAGTTAAAACTTTATTTTTCTTGTCAGGGTTTATGGCAACAGAAGAAATACTTGTAACAATTGTGTCCTTTTGCATGTCAAAATGAAATATGCGATCTGAACCATATTCATAAAATTCCCATAAGACTCCAATGGTCATGGAAAAACAAAAAGCAACAATACATAAATAGAAAGGACTTAAATTAAATTTAGAACTATTACGATTTAATAAATCGACTAGGGAGAATCCAATAGCAGCAGCTAAAAAACCATTTATTGTATGAAGAATAGAGTCCCAAAAGGGAATTATGCCATAAAAATTATTAATTTCACCTAAAATTTCAGCAGCAAAAATGAATAGATAAATGGATATTTCTAAGCCATCCGGTAATGTTATGGCAAATTTATTTTGAATAAACATAGGAGCCATTAATAAAACAAGGGATAATAAACATAATAAGGCATTATTTAGATCTCCATGAATAATTTGAAGAATCATACAAATAATAACTAAAATTCTTAGAATGAGATAAACAAGTAAAGAACTTCGTTTAGTTTCTTTGTAAGCTGTTTTAATAATATCATTTATTTTTATCTTTTTCTTTTTTGTCATATTAATCATCCTTAATATTTGTATTATATCATAGATAAAAAATATCTACATACTTAGATGTAGATATTTTTTATAATTAATTTACTTGACTATAAGTAGATAACGTTACTTCGACAGTCTTTTCTTTATATTCCTTACCACTGGCGTACTTGATAGTTATTTTAACTTTGTCGCCAGCTTCTTTTTCATCTAAAACATTACTTATAGTGTCAAAATCTTTAACTTCTTTACCTTCGATTGAAGTTATAATATTACCTACTTCGATACCTGCTTTATCAGCACCACTACCGGTAACAACACTTGTAATATAAAAACCTGTAGGTATATCTTTTGAGGCGTTGGTTATGTTACTAGTCATGCTCCCCTGAACTCCTAAATATCCTTTTTGTGCTTCCTTTGGTGTTTCACCATTCATTAGTTGAGTTATTAGTTCTTTTACATCAGAGATTGGAATTGCAAATCCCATTCCTTCAATACTTGCTTGTGAACTTGTACCACTTGATGAATATTTAGCAGAATTTATACCAATTACTTCACCTTTACTATTTAATAAGGCTCCCCCACTGTTTCCACCATTAATAGCAGCATCTATTTGAATCATTTTATTACTGCTATTTTCAATACTTACTTTTCTATTTAAGGCACTAATAACACCAGTTGTAACTGATTGACCATAGCCTAAAGCGTTTCCAATAGCAATAACACCATTTCCTACTTTCATTTTACTACTATCACCAATGGTAGCTAATTTAATTTGACTTAATGTTTCGTCATCTAATGATTTTAAAGGAATTGAAATGATAGCAATATCACGAGCTTTAGAACTTCCTTTAACTGTGGCATCAGCGGTTTTATCATTAATAAATTGAACGCTTAATTCAGTTGCATCTTCAACAACATGGTAATTAGTTAGGACCATTAATTCAGTATCAGTTTTACTGACAATTATTCCTGAGCCAGCTCCGGTAGCATATTGTTGACCTCCGTAATAAAACGGACCATATTGTCCTGTACTAACAAGAGTTTTACTAGTTATAGCAACAATAGACGGCATAACATTTTCGACAACTTCAGAAACATCTACGATATATGTTCCTTCACTAGCTACTTTATTAGTGTCAGTATATTGTAACTGTACTTTACTATAATCTTTTTCAGTATTTTCAATTTTAAAAACTTTGTACATTGCAAAGCAAGCACCAATAATAAAGATGACAACTAATAAGATAAGACCTACTATTAATTTAGTATTTTTTTTCTGCTTTTTTTGAATAGTAGAATCAAAATTTATTTCTGTAGGCTTTTCTTTTTTTCTTTCTTTTTCTGCATTTATTGTCGCATCTTTGACTTTACGTCGCGTTATATTTTTATTTTCTTCCTTTTGTTCCATATTTTTCCTCTCCTTTTAACGATTTAAGTATATATTCACTTTATGGAGTTTTTGTGAAGATATTATAAAAAAATAATAAACAAATTATCCATATCTTTAGTTATTATAGCACAATTTTTTTTATTTAATCACTTATTATGTCTTTTCTAAAAAAACTGGCAAAGCCAGTTTATACAAAGTAAAGGAAGTCTCCAACATATCTTTCTCCACTTGAGTCGGATGGATTATTAATTACTTCTGAGTTTCGCGTTAATGTAACACTACCACCTTGATCAAGGCTATTAGCATTAACACACCCTAAAGATTTTAAATATTCGGCTGTACTAGATAATTTATTGCCATATCCTAAGTCAGTTGTTATGTAGTAATCACCATTAGCAGTTTGACCAATACAGGTTCTTTTATATGATTTTGGTTCACGATAACTTGGAGATGTATCTCCATTTTGAATCATTTGTGTACTATGACAAGAGAATGTGTATTTAACACCTCTATTAACTAATTCAGAGGCACTTACACCAGCTGCAGTTCCAATGGTACCATCCTTATATAATAGTAATTCTTGACCTCCAGAGACGCCATCGACTTTTACTTGACCATCAACAATAACTATTCCATTAGCTCCACGAAGATCTTCTTGGCCACTTGATAAGAAGTGACTGCCATTTATAGCATATTTAGCATTTAAACGAGATGAAGCACTAGAAGTTTTTTCAAGACCTGAGCCATATGAGCCATTAGCGGGAGCTCCATTTACTTGGCTGCCGCTATTAACTACAATATGAGTTACTAGAACTTCTTGACCGTCTATTACTTTCTTGTATGTGATACTAAAGAAATCTTTTGTGATAGTGGCATATTCAGCTGCTTTTATTTCATCTTTATATTTTTTTATTGCTTGACCAACTTTTGAATTAGGATCTACACCAGTAGTATCAATAGAGATTTTATCAGTTTTTTTATTTTCAAGCATAACACTTTTACGTCTTTTTTCTAAGATTTTTGCAAAGTCCTTAGAGAATTTAGAATTTTTAGGATCATGGTAACCTTCTAGAGTGGCCCCAGTGTCTTTATATTTGGCAATAGTTTCTTTAGTAAAGTTACAATTATTAGCCGAAATTATGGATACAACCGCTGACCAGTTTTCAAAGTTAGCGTAAAAGTCACCAAATGTTGAAGCATTTTGATTCCAAGTATTTAGTAATTTACTACCTAATTCACCATAAACAGCACTGTCTGGACTTTGATTTACTTGTTCATTAATATATTTATTTATTTCATCAAGTTTTTTGGCAAAATCACTAAAGAGAGTATTTAATTTATTCATTGATTTTTGGACACCATCAACATTAAAACTTTCAGTCATAAAACCACTTCCTTATAAATTAATCTTGATTTATTATTTCTTTAACACCATTAATTTCAATTAAATTACTAATAATAGTATTTCTTTTTATATTACATGAGTCGTAACAAATTGTTATTTCTATTATTTCAGATTCTTTTTGATTATCATTTGTACTACTTCTTTTTATTCCTTTAATATCAATATTCTTTTTAGAAAAGTAATTAGTTATTTTGATGATTGTTTCATCAGGTTCTTGATCGATCGCTATTTCTAAATTCATATTCACAAAACGTTCTACTTTTGAAGAAAGATCATGAGCATATGAAAGGATTAAATAGACTATAATAGTAGCAACAATTGCACCAATGTAGAAGCCTGCTCCAACAGCAAGACCAATACAGGTTACTGCTAAGATGGCTGAGGCAGTTGTTACCCCTTTTACGTTTAAACCATTTCTTAAAATAGTACCAGCGCCAATAAAACCAATACCAGGTAAGAGTTGAGATGGAATACGCGACATATCAATATTATATGATAAAGTTAGGTATTCACTAATTAAAACAATTAAAACGGCACTTACCCCAAGGATGGCATGAGTTCCAAATCCAGCAGGTTTATTTAAAGCTGATCGTTCTAGACCAATTATACCAGTCAGTAAGGCTCCTAAGCCCAATTTGAAAAGAGCTTGAAATTCAAAAGTGTTCCAAATTTCAATGACAGTTTGCAGCATATTCATTATTATACCCCCATTGTCATTGTTTCAGGTAAAGTACTTCCACCATCAATAATAATACCTTGAGCAGTAATGTAACTTGATTCTTGGCTTCCTAAAAAAGCTGCTAGTTCCCCTAATTCTTCGATTGTTCCAAGCCTTTTCATAGGAATAGCATTAGCAATACCAGAAATCACAGATTCTGGATCTTGACTATTCGATGTTTGAGCCATATTATCAACCATTGGTGTTCTAATATAACCAGGCATGATAGCATTTACTCTAATACCATCAGTAACTAATTCAGCTGCTAATGATTTAGTAAAGCCTAAAATAGCTGCTTTAGTTGTAGCATAAGCGACTTCGCCGGCATCTGCTACACAAGGTCCGGTAACACTAGAAAGATTAATTATTGAAGCATTAATATTTTTCATATATGGTAAAGCATTTTTGGTAACATTCCAAGTACCTTTAATATTGATATCAAAATGTGTATCTCTAAGGTCATCATCCATATCAGAGAATTTTTCTAAATAACAAACACCAGCATTATTTACTAAGACATCAATATGACCATATTTTTGACCTATTTCGTCTATAATATTTTGAACTTGTTCTTTAGAGCGGATATCACAAATATAGCCAGTTACTTCGTTATTAGCATTTTTTAATTTGTTTACAACATCTAAAGTTTCTTTAGCATAATCAATAATAATTACTTTAGCGCCATATTTTAAAAAGACTTTAACAATTCCTAAGCCATTTCCCATAGCTCCACCAGTAATGACGCATATTTTATCTTGTAGTTTCATATTATCACCTATTATAATTATATCAATAAATTGCTATAAAAAAAAGAATATTTGGTTATGAAATATTCTTTTTTAGTTAATTTTATTTAAATGAAACTGTAATGTTTCCTATTCCACCTTCTAGTTCTAGATAATTTTGACCTTTACCAATACTTTCATCATCTTTGATAGAAGAGTCAGCAATGGTTATTTTGCCAATGCCTTTGGACGCTTTAATTTGATAATCTTGTTTTTTAGCTAGAAGTTTAATATTTAAATTGCCAATTCCAGCTTCGATTTTATTTTTTCCTAAAATTTTAGCTTCAAGAGTCACATTACCAACGCCGATATCTAAATCTAAATTGTTAAGGGTACTATTTTTAATATTTAAATTACCTGCTCCACCTTCAATAGATGAATTACTTTTGACATCTAAATTAGTAATTTTTGTATTACCTGCACCTAATTCTAATTTTAATTTTTCAGTGGTGATATCGTTTAAAGAAACCTGACCTGCTCCACCAACAATATCTAACTTTTTTAAAGTATATTTAGAAGGTAAATAAAGTATTAATTTAGAAGTTTTAGCAAAGTTTTTATTTATTTCTTTTATATATAAATTATTATTTTCTTCAGTTATTTTAACTTTTTTATTATTAGTTGAAACTAAAAATTCTTCACCTTCTTTAATTTCTAAAGTAGTTGTTTTAAGATCTATTTCTATTTTGTTTATAGAACCATTTATACTTGTTTCCTGCATATTTTGACTAACAGAATCATTGTCATTAAAGAAGAAAGTTAAACCAAATATAGCAGAAATTAAAGCATTAACTATAGTAAGTATTAAAGCTATCGCAAAAGCGAAAGCAGTGTATTTTATTATTTTTTGGGTACTAGTCATCGTATTTCAAGACCTCCAAAAAGACAAGTTGCTTTAATATAAATTGTTTTAGTGGCATTTTCTTTTGGCTGAGTCTTATCTGAAACTCCACCAAAGATAGGAACTGAAGTTACTTTAATGTTAACATCATCTGGAACAAGTAAATCAATTCCACCAAAAATGCTGGTAGCATTTATTACAACATCTTTTTTTATTTTAGCTTTGCGAAGATCACATTTTAAGCCACCAAAAATTGCATTCATTTCACAACCAGTAAATTCTTCATTGTTATAATTTAAGTTTTCACCACTAAAAGCAACAAAATGAGAAGGAGTATTTTCGGTATTAATATTAGAAATCGCCTCCTTAATACTGGATTGGAAGACATCTTTAAAAATTAAAGATAAACCAATAATAACTAGTATTGTTGGTAACAATAACTTGGCAATTAATTCATATGATATTATATCTTGAGCTGCTAACAATAAAGTTACACCAATTATTAAACAAATTATAGACCATGTTTTATCATTTTTCTTAAATAAGTCAATAAAACTAGGTACTATAATAAATAAGGTCCACCAACCACTAAAAAAGATATTAATATTAGTTATTTCTAAGGCATTAAGACCAAAAATAACACCTAGAATAATGAAGACTAATCCCCATAAAATATTTGTTTTTTTCATATAAACTCTCCTTTGATATTTTTATTATACTATATGTTAGGGTGAGATTGTTATTTTTTAAGAAAATCAAAAAAAAGAATTGTCAGCAACAAAGACAATTCCTCTTATTTTATCCTTCTATTTCGATATATTTTTTCTCTGGTAGTTCTTTAGTTTCTTCTTTTTTAGGAACAACTAATTTCAATGTTCCATTTTTAAAGCTGGCTTTAATATCTTCTGTTTGAACATCTTCACCAACATAGAAGCTTCTTGAGCACTCGCCAAAATATCTTTCACGACGAACGAATTTACCTTTTTCTTCTTTTTCTTCATTCTTACTATCTGTTGTAGCAGTAATTGTCAAATATCCATCATCTACTTCAGCTTTGATATTTTCTTTTTCATAGCCTGGTAAATCAATGGTTATTGAATAATTATCATCATGCTCTTTTATATCAGTTTTCATAATCTTACTTTCATTGTTGTGAAAGAATGGATCTCTAAACATATCATCAAATAAATCAAAATCATTTCTTCTTGGTATCATCATCATATTAATCTACTTCCTTTCATTATGTGTTGAGCCATATAGGTAGCACATATATATAATTCCAATACCTGTAAGAATACTCTTTTTTTCTTACAATTTAATAGTAGCACCATTTGTTAGCAGAGTCAATGTCAGAGTGCTAATTTTTATTTTTGGGGTGTAAACTTATGTAAAAGTCTTTGAGCATCTTGAATAGTAGTTACTTTAGATTGATGATTAGGTAATTTACTTATGACTTCTTGACGAATATTTTCAAGATCTTTCTTAGGTATACCACAACATTCTAAAACTGATAAATTATTTAATAAGGAATAAATGGTAAAATTATAATTTTTGTTAACCAAAGTAGCAGAAAGTGAATAACGAATTAATTGACTTAAAAGATCATAATATTTGCTTTCTATTTCAATATCTTTTAAAAAGTCATAAAAAGTATCAAAAAAGCAATCCCATTCTTCATTAGAAATTTTGAATGGAGGTATTTTATAAGCATCTGTATAGGCATCTATTTCGTATGATATTCTTTCGATAGTTTCCTCTTTATTATAAATTAACATAGGTCCCTGATTAATTTTAACATCTTCCTTAGAAACATTGGCAACTGCTTCTTTATATTCGGGAGTATAAAAGTCTGATTCATGAACTTGGATAATTTTTTTATTAGCAGCATTTAATAAAGTATCATCGTCTTTTTTAGGAAATGGACTATTTGATGGTAAACTAATCTTTTTTAAAGCTTCGACATCTCTTTTGGTATCTATAGTTAATTTAACAATTGTCCCTATTCCAGTGTAGGCAATTCCAATTATAAAAGGAAGAGTACTAGATGTGATAAGACTTGATGCTATTAATAAAGCAAAAGGAATATAAATTATAGCGGCTTGTTTTAAGTTACGATGATTTTCACGTTTTACTGTTTCATCGATATTACGACAATAATTATCAAATTGAACCATAAATATTTCGTCTGATAAACTTTTTATTGGTCTTTGGTATTTCTTTTTCATAATAAACACACCCTTTTCATTGGATTTTAAAATAACATACTTTAGTTGGATTGACAAATTTTTATAAAAAAAATGATAAGTTTTAACTTATCATTAATCAAGATTTATAAGTTCATATTCTTTAGAACCAATATTTAACTTAGCGGCACTATCAATAGTATGAAGACCATTACGAGATTCTATTCGTTCAACTAAATGATCACGACCTGGATCTTCTGAGTTATATACTAAATCGATACAAGCTTGGTCAATAGCAACTGGATCTGTACTAGCTAAGATACCAATATCTTTCATACAAGGATCTTCAGCTTTAGCACAACAATCACAATCAACAGACATATTGCACATAACATTTATATAAACTATTTTATCCTTGTAATAATCAGTAATTGATGAAGCGGCATCAGCCATGGCTTCTAAGAATTTATCATGATCTGCTTTAAACATATCATTATAGCTTCCATTTTCTTTACCAGCGCAATGAATGTATCTTTTGCCACTTCCTGAAGCTAAACCGATTGACAATTGTTTTAAAGCTCCACCGTATCCACCCATTGGATGTCCTTTAAAGTGAGATAATACTAACATAGAATCATAGTTTTTCATATGAGAACCAATGATGTTTTTCTTAATAACTTGGCCATTAGGTACTTCTAATGTATCTTCCCCTTCACTATCTAGGATGTCAACATCAAAGTAATTACTCCAACCATGTTCTTCCATTAATTTCATGTGTTTTTCTGTTGTATTTCTAGCACCATCATAAGCTGTATTACATTCAACAACTATTCCATTAACTTTTTTTACAATAGCTTTTACAAATTCTGGTTTGATATAATTTTGATTACCTTTTTCGCCTGAATGTAATTTTACTGCTACTTTACCAGGAAGTTCAACATTTAATACATCATACATTTTAATTAGATTTTCTGGAGTTATTTCTTTACTAAAATATACTTTTGATACCATAATATCACCTTTCTCTATTGTTACCTTTTGATAACTCATTTTTATTTTAACACATTAACTATTTATTTTTAAAGCATTAACTATAGATTTATTTTTGCTTTCAGGATTAGTAATAGAATTAATATAATTTATATAAAATGGTAAATTTTCATGAATGTCATAAGCCAGATATTCAAGTGTATCATAAGAAGCCAATTTAAAATCAATTATATCAACATCTTTTAAAGCTTTATTCTTTTTAATTTTTATTTGTTGTTTTATTTTTGCTAATTCTTTGTCATAGATAGGGAAAAGTTCAGATGAAGCAATTGATTTTAAATATTTTTTAATAACATCGATTTCTAAAATAGTAAATTCTTCATTGCTTTGGCCAATAACATGTTCACTTTTTTCTTGGACATTAAAATCTTCTAATTCTGTTTCTTTATATGTAATGTTTAGGAAATAACCTTGTTTTACTATTGATATTTCAAACAAAGTCTCACTATTATTTATGGAAGTTACACCAACTATTAAAATATTAGGACCTATTATATTGATTGATTTCTGTAGTAATTCATTAGAATTTCTAACACGTCCAGTAAACGATACATAAGGTTGTTTTAGAGACATTGAAGTTTCAGTGTAATTATCTAAAAATTGATTTTCTTTGTTAGTAGAATAACGATGATATGAGTAATAGTAGAGTCCTCTAGCAAAATCAACTACTTTAGTAACTTTTTGATCAGATGGTGTTTCTTCATGGTAAGTATAATTTTCGGTTAAAGGAAAGTTAGTAAGATGCAATTTTTCTTTTTCAAAGGTACCTTTGATACCTAAAGAATCTTCAGGAGATGTTTTGAGTAAACGAGTTGATTTTATATTTTGTTCATTAATTTCTTCAACGATTAACTCTTCATTATTTTCTAATGGAAAAGTAAAACTTTTTTTAAATTCACGTTTGTCTTTAGAATAAAAATGCATAGTTTTATAATCCGAAAAATATTTAGTTACGTGATAAGATTCATCTATAAAATCAATAGTAATTGGGTTTTCTGTATTTATTAAAATTCTATCTTGGCTAAAAGTTACCGGTACTTTAGAATCTTTTATTTCTAAGTGAATATTTAAAATTTTGGCTAGTCTTTGAAGAAAGATTTTCGGGCCATATTCCTTATATACTGATTCGAGAATACTAATGTAATAATTTCGTTGCATATTTCACCTCTTGTTAACGTTTTAAATATTTTAAAATATTTTGATAGTCTGGATTTTTATAGCTGATACCATAAGCTTCTAAAAATTTTTCAACACATATTTGACCGTCAAATACTTTCTGAATATCATTGATTATTTCATATTTTTCGACATCACTGGCATAATAAAAATAAGAAAATAGTTGAAGAGCTTTTAAACCAGATGACATATATTTACTATCTTCTAAGAGATTGTCACGATTAATCTTTATTTGATGTGGTGTTGCTTGCTGAAGATTTTCAGCTAAAGCACTTATTTCATTCATAAGACGGGAGTCTTGTAAAGAAAGAATTTTTTCATCAGTATCTAGGACATAGGCATGAAATAGTCCCATAAAAATACTAAGGACTTCAACATTATAAAAATGTCTAATGCTTCCACGCATAGCTTCTAACTGGCTATGAGTTATTTCATGGCAATATGAACAGGAGGTCAATTCACTAACATTTTTTTCAAGGTGAATATCTTGAAATGCTATTGGATGGAATTTATTAGCAGTTATCATTTTATTGATATAGCCCCCGCTGACTTCGCCCATGTCTTCTAATTTTATTGGTAAATTGTAAGGACTAACCATTTTAACATGATACATATCTTTATGACCTATTTTAATAATCTTACCAATAAAAGGAACCTTGTGGAGTTTGAAGTATTTATTAAAAAAAATTTGGCTATCTAAGATAGCATCTGATAATTGCATACAATCAATATAAGTAATTTTTTTCGTATCATTTATTTTTTTTATTTCTTGACTAAAATTTGCCAAAGTATCGGAAACTCGCAAAACAGATACATCTTTTTTGTAACCAAAAAGATTAATTTCTTGATCTTTTGTTAACATGACAATCCCCTCTTTTTACTTTATTAAAAGCACACATTTTATATTTTTATCGATTATTTTAGCAAATTCTTCGCCATCTGTAAGATTGCCAACGACTGAACCATAATGAGTTGGAATTACAACTCGAGGTTTTATTTTATTAATTAAGTTGGCAGCTTCTTGATAAGTCATAGTGTATGTTCCACCGATAGGAACTAAGGCTATATTACAATTAATGTTATTTAATTCAGGAATATTATCAGTATCTCCTGCTACATAAATTGTTTCATTTGCAATTGTAAGGAGGTAACCAACCCAATTTTTAGTTTGAGGATGGTATTTTGTGTTTAAATTATAACTAGGTACAGTTTTTACTTTTAAATCATCTATTTGATATGTTGTATTAGGAACCACTAAAAAATTATTTTTTATATTAGGATATATTTCCGTAAAATCTCTTTCCATTGTTAAAGGAAAAATAAATTTTGTCGAAGTTTTTTTAATTTTATCAATAGATTGTGGATCAAAATGATCATAATGATTATGGGTTAGAAAGATATAATCAGCATCATTTGGTTTATTTTCAATACTGTAAGGATCAAAATAAATTATAATGCCTTTAGATGTAGTAATTTTAATACTACTATGACAATTAATTGAGATATTATTTAACAATTTCATCACTCCAATCTTCTTTTGGATCAAAACCTTGAGTGGTTTCCCATTTTTCATGATTATGGCGAGCATTTCTAATGGCTTCATTATTTTTGATATGACAGCAACTGGCGCCTTCAGTTACAAAAAAATATTCTAAATTATATTTTTGACATAATTTTGAAACTTCTTGACACAATAAACGAGCTTTTTGTAAGTCATCATCAACTTCTTTATTAATTTTATTCATTATTCTATCTCCTTTTTAGAAATTCAAACTTTTCATTACTAGTCAACTGCTGACGATTTTCATATTCAAACCAAGCTTGGGGATGAGTTTGCTTTGTTTGTTCTGTTTCATATAACATTTCTTTTAAAGAAGGACTATCAGTTAATAAGTGTAAAATATCATATGAACAAATTAAGAATGTTGCCAGTTCATCATTTTCTTCTATTTGTTCTTCATAAATTTCTTCTTGATCTTTGTTAAAATCTAATTTAGAAAATGAAGAGTTAGCATGAAAGTTATATCTTTTTTTAAATTCTTCACTTTTATAAATTCTTTTATTTAAAGTATCAACTAAATATAAATAGCCATCAATAGATATTTCAACAAAGGGACGACTGTCAACGCGGATGCCTTTTCTAGTTGGAGAGTCATAAGAAGCATTATAAAATGTCGCTTCAGGAAAAAAAGCACTTATTGCAGTATTAGGGTCATATACGCAATAGTGAGTAGTTTTACTTGGGGGCTTGGCAAGAAAGATTGATGCTGGAACCCCACCAGTTATTCGTAATGATTTGGTACGTAATTTTTCTTTTAACCATAGTGGAAAACCGGAAACAAAAGGATATTTTTCATAATGATAATCTTCTTTATTATGAGTTATAGTTAAATTATTTAAATTTAAAAAGTCTGTTTCAGGATTAATCATTTTTTTATATACTAGAGCATCCATGATAGTTGCTGATATAGTTTGTTTATCTAAAGGTGTTAGTTCATTATTAGCTATATATTCTAAAATATTCCATCCTTTATAAAAAACCTCTTTTTTAAGAAGCTCATAAGTAGATAATTCAGTCATATAAGTCCCCCATTCAAATTAAAAGTATTATAGCACAAAGGATTAGATAGTTAAAATTTTTATTTGTTTGAAAAGTACTTTTTCATAAAAAAAGGATTCTATTAATTTAGAATCCTTAAATGATTTTAATAATTTTCACTTTTTAATTCAAAGAAACTTTGTGGATGAGCACATACTGGGCAGACAGCTGGAGCTTTTTTACCAACTACAACATGTCCACAGTTACGGCAAATCCAAATAGCATCTTCATCTTTACTGAATACTACTTCATCATCAATATTTTTTAATAATTTACGATATCTTTCTTCGTGATGACGTTCTATTTCACCAACCATTCTGAATTTAGCAGCAATTTGGGTAAAACCTTCTTCTTCCGCAACACGAGCGAATTCATCATACATGTCTGTCCATTCATAGTTTTCTCCATCAGCTGCGGCAGCTAAATTTTCAGGAGTTGATGGAATAGTTCCTCCATTTAATTCTTTGAACCACATTTTAGCATGCTCTTTTTCATTATTAGCAGTTTCTTCAAAAATAGCAGCAATTTGTTCATAGCCATCTTTTTTAGCTTTTGATGCAAAATATGTATATTTATTTCTAGCTTGTGATTCACCAGCAAAAGCAGTCATTAAATTTTGCTCGGTTTTTGATCCTTTTAATTCCATTTTATTACCTCTTTCCTTTCCCAAAAGCACTACAACATCATGCTTTTGAACTATATTATATCGGTAATAAATTAGCAAGTCAATGATAATGAATTAGTTATTTATTTAGCTTATTTACTTCTTTTCTAAATTAGTTAAGTAAACAAGTGTTATTTGAAAAAAGATATAGCTTAACCATTCACTAAGAAAAAAATAATTTAAGTTTATGCTATTTATATTGTATTTTTCTAGGAATGTTAGAAAAAACAAATTAAAATCACAGATAAAAAGAAAAAGAAAAGCTAATAAGTATAATTTAGCAATTTTATTTAAAGCAAAATAATAAATAGTTTTAATGATATTATTTAAAGATACTAAGGCATATAAGGCTCCTTCAATAATTAATATTTTTTCTTGATAAAAAAGAATGAAGAGAAAATTTATTAAAAGAAAAAAGAGAATAAATTTATTATTAGCATTTTTAGTTAAAAAGTGATGATAGGCAATCTGTAATAATAAAAACAAGTAAATTCCAAGTGGTTTAAGAGAATATATTAAAAAGAAATCACCACAGAAAGCTAAAAGAAGACCTTTTATAGGAAAGCTTTGTTTTATTTTTATAATATTATTAGATTTTAAAAGATATATTATAGTTAATATACTTGGCAGAAGAGTAAAAAAGTCAAGTAAACTTTTATTAAAAGAATTAGTTATTTTTATTATAGTTATAGATAAAAAGCAAAAAAATTCCATAATAATATAGTAAGTCATTGGCATTACCTCTATAATATTATGGATTTTATTTATAATACTATTTATTTTTTTTAATAACTTCAACTATTATTTTTTCTTCTTTTAAAGTGAAGAAAGAAAGACGTTTGTGGCAATTAGGACAATTAGCATGTTTAAAACCTCTTTTACTAGGAAGTGGTAATTTTAAAATAGTTTTACATTTAGAGCAACGTTTATAAACATGATTTTTATCTTGGCTATTTTTTATAAAAACAGAAAAAGGTTTGGTTAAGGCCTTTTTTATTTTTAAATAAACAGCATTTTCTTTTTGTCTTTTTATTTTATTTTTAGAAAAAAGACGATAAACAAAGATTATAAACAATACAACTTTGATTAAATCAACGTAAAAATTTTTAACAAAGAAGCTTATTACTAAAAAGACTAAACATAATATAAAAATAAATTTATTTAAAGAATCTACTAAATTTTTTAATGAATCTTTTAAAATGGTTGTTAAATCTGGCATAAAATCCTCCTTAATTTTTTAGTAAAAAAAAGTGTTACTAACACTTTTAAAAATCGTTAACTTGTTCAGCACCTTTTTTATCAGTCTTAGTGATACTAACTATTTTTGAATTATTCAAAAGGCTAGTAAGGCTTTCTTTGGCAACAACATCAGGATTGTATTCGAATTTAAATTCAAAATTATCACCACGACGAACTTCTTTAATCATTTCTTTAGTAACTTTAATAGTTGCAATATCATCTTTTTGAAATTGTCTAATAGTAACAAAAATACTTGCTTCATCACTACTATCATATGTTGCTAATATTTCGAAAGTTTTAGTACCTTGAACAGTTTTAGTATCCTCTTTAGCTTGAGTATCAGTCTTTTTCTCTTCTTTAACACTATGAGAAGGTTTAGGGCTTAGAATACTACCAGCTATAATAGTTGCAACGACGATAATAATAATAGTTGCAATAATACCAATTTTCACTTTATCTTCTGTTTCCATATATCATCTTTCCTTCACCAAGTTGCCTTGCAACTCTTCTTTTATAAGTTTGTATTATATCATAGATAGCTTAATATTGATATAAAATTATTCACAATAACTAATAACTTTTTGATACATCGATGATTTAAAAGTATATAAAGTGTTAGTTTCACCTAGATATACCATATTATCTTTGCTATTATCAAAAGCAATAAATCTATCATTGTAAATTATTTTATAATTTCCGGTAATCGACTTACCTGTTAATTTATCGGAGTCTGTTAAAGCATAACTACGATTAAATTCTTGAACTAATTCAGATAAATTATTAGCTGGAACATTACACTGACGATAAACATGTTCATCTTTATTATTTTCTTTTTCATATAAACGATAAACTTTAATATTTGCTTCGCTATTTACTTTATTTTGTTCCTTATTTTTGCTTTTAGAGACATATACTGCTGCAAAAACAATCGTTGCAATAACTATAAGAATTGCAATTATAAAAATAACTTTATTTTCTTTCATTTGATACCTTCTTATCTAAGTTTATATCTTTATTTTAAGTTTTATTTAGGAAGAATGCAACTATTTTAGGCAAAATATACGTTTTTTTATAGTATATTAAGTTATTTTTTAGAATATTTTAAAAAGATAAAATTATAATAATATTAAGAAATGAGATGTTATATGAAACAAATAATAAAAAAAATAATTTATGTGTTTTTTCCTTTACTAATTGGAGGATTAGTTAGTTTTATAATAAAAGATTTTATTAATTATCAAGAGATCATCAAACCATTTTTGGCACCACCTAAATTTATATTTCCTATTGCTTGGAGTATCATTTACTTTTTAATGGGAATTTCTTATGTATTATTAAATAAAAATATAGTTGATAAAACAAATAAAATTATATATTATGGGCAGTTATTAGTTAATGCTTTCTGGTCAATTATTTTTTTCATTTTTCATAATTATGGTTTATCTTTTATTTGGATTATATTATTAGATATTTTAGTAAGCCTAATGATATGGCGTTTTTATAAAACAAATAAAGTTAGTGCATATTTGAATTTAGGATATTTAATTTGGATTTTATTTGCAACTTATTTAACAGGAGCAATTTGGTTATTAAATTAATTTTGATTAACGTTAATATAATAAAGTTTTCCCGTTCCTTCATTATTATTTTTTAGAACATCCATCTTATAAATAAAACCCATTTTTTCATAGAAAGCAGGTGCTTTATCAGTCCATAGATAAAGGATTTAAAAAAACTCATTAGTTAATTTTACAAGTGAAAAAAGAGAACTATTTTATGGAATAAATAATCTAGAATTTATTATTTCAAAGGGAGCTACTTTTAAAGTAACTAGTTATGCTGGAATGGGATATGGAACATTTGGAACTGGGACAACAACCATTGAAGATGGAGCCACATTAGAAATTACAAAGACTAATTATAATGGTAGTTATCCTACTTGGTATAGCTATGGAATTATAACAATAAATGAAGGAGCCAATCTAAGTATTATCAATAATTATAGTAGTATTACAACAAGTAATTATAATATATATTTTTCTGGTAGTAGTAGTGGTTTAATTCTTAATAAGCCAAATAGATTAATTTTATATAATAAAGTAGCTAATGTTTTATATGCTTCTACGACAATTACCTTCTCTTTTTCTTTTAATAGAATTAACTTATTTAATAATGTTATTAATATTGATAGTTCAATAAGTTTAAGTACTTTACCAAATTATACTTGGTATAAAAATAGTGAAACTTCGGTAATAAGTGGAACATTTAACGCTACCTCGACAACAATAACAAATAATAATTTCACCGAAGAAGAACTAGCTACCCTACCTGCCTTAAGTAATTTTATTTTTCCAAATAAAAAAATTTTTTCGTTAGGCGATTTTTCATTCAATGTTAATGCTTTAACTGATAAAGATACAAAAATTATGGGAATTACTAAACCAAATACTTCAATTTTAATTCAGTATAATAATTTAAATGAAATTACCGTAGCTGATGAAAAAGGAGAATTTTCTTATACTTATGACGAAGCTTTGCCCATTGGAACACAAATAACTTTTCAAAGTAAACTAAGTAATGAACTTATTTATCATACAAAGGTAATTGAAATAGTTTATAGTGGTGAATTGATAATAGATAGTGCAACAGAAAAAGTAACATTCTTATTAGAACCAATTAGTATAATTCCCCTTTTATGACCGAAAACTAATGAATTAAAAGTCACTATAACGGACTCAAGAGTTAATAGTTCAAATTGGAAGCTTTACGCAACAATAAATCATGACTTAGCTTCGAATGATGGTCAAATATTAGAAAAATCTTTGGTATTTAAAGACAATGATGGTACTTTAATTACTTTGACGAATCAACCTACTTTAGTTTATACGGGAGAAAATAATGATGGTAATATTAAAGTTACTGAAGTTTTATGGAAAGCTGATGAAGGTATTTTATTGCGAATCATTGATTATATCGAAAACAACACACAGTATGATGCAGTAATTACGTGGTCAATCGAAGAATAAAAAAATATTCTTGTATGAGAATATTTTTAGGAGTTTGGCAACTATAGTGAGAAATAGTTCTTTTAGTTAAAATGCTAGTTGTATTAAAAGTGTTACTTCGAAATGTTGATCGGCGATTGCCAATTTGGAGTGTACAATAATTTTTTAAGACGAAGTAATCATTATGCTTTTTTTGTAACCTGAAACGTAATTGTCTTTGTTTCTGTGGGAGCTATATTATCTAAATTAACAGTTAAAGTACTAGTTCCAACATCATAAGAATATTGGTCTTCTGTGGCTTTAGCACTGTCTATAGTTACACTGTCTGGCGTAAAAGTTACTAAACTAGTATCAATAATATCTGTTATAACAGGAGATGTATAACTTTGGGTAGACTGATTATTTATTGTTATAGTGTATGTTAAAGCACCATCGGCTCAAATCGATTTATCAGCTGTTTTAGTTATTGTTAAACCACTAATCATCGTAACTACTAAAGCATCTGAAGTTATTGAAGTTGGAATATTATTATAATTACCGACAGTTTTAACAGTATTAGTTAATTCTGTTTCCATAAAACTTAGTTTCTCCTTTTATTCTATTGTATGTAACTAATAAAAAAAGGAGAAAATAAACTTATGATGTTATAAAGAAATTTTAGATGTTAATTCTTCATCGTAAGCATTAAATTTGCGTTCTTCGTACAGAGCATTAGCAATTGTTATGTTTTTTTGAATACGATTTTGTTCTTTTAAAAAATTCAAGCCTTCCTCTAAACCATTTTCTTCTTCAAAATAGCATCTTTTAGCTGTTAGATCAGAAGTACCTGTTATGGGGTTATAGTCAGTAATTGAACAAAGTCTTTCTACATTTAATTCTTTTAAAGCTAGATTGACTTCTTGTAAAGCAGCATATTGATATTCATTGATGTAAGCTGGTATTTCAGCTATGGCATATTTACTTGAATCTATTACTAAACGAAAGACAATATAATTAAGTGTAATATATTTTAAGACATTTTTATTAATAAAACGAGCTTTTCTAAATTGCTCTTCTTCATTGGTTTGACCAAATATGTTAAGAATGATGTTGTAATATGTGTCAGCATGAGGCCCTAGTCCAATAATATCATCACCATTTATATCCTTAGCTTCGGTATTATATACTGCAACAGTTTGAGAAGGCGTTATTAAAATACATGCTCCTAAGCCTTCTGGTATTTTACTACGAAGTGGCTGATAATAAGCATTTTCTTCCTGATAAAATTCTTCTAAGTTCAATTTTTTCATTTCATTCACCAGCTACATTATATCATAAAAAAACTAATAAATTATTTACTTAAATTATTAGTTATTTCTTGATCATAATCAGAAAATTCATATTCCGGATATAAAGCATTTTTTATATGAATATGTTTTTTAATACGTTCTTTATCTTTTTGATATTTTAAAGCTTCAACTATACCATTTGTTGGGAAACGTTCTTCTTGAAGATCAGGATGAGAAATCCCCAAATCAGGATTAAAAGCATGAATTAGAGCTTGTTGATGAACATTTAAATTTGTTAAATCAGTAGCAATTTTGGCTAATTGTTCGGCTTGATATGGATTAATAATTACAGGGATTTCAGCATGAGCGATTTTTTCTTCACTATTAGTTAAACGTACTACAACATAATTTAAATCTACACCATCTAAAATATGACGATGAATAGTAAAAATCTTATCTTCAGTATTACCTTTTATGGATTGATGAAAAAGATTAGCAATAATATCAAGTGATGTACTTTCATGATGTTCTAATCCATCTACTAAATTACCATTAGTATCTAATTCTTTATTATTATAAACAGCAACAGTTTGAGTTGGCGTAATCAGAATCGTAGCACATAATCCAGTAGCACCAGGGATAACAGCTGATTGATAATAAGCATTTCCTTCTTGATAAAATTCTTCTAAATTTAATTTTTTCATACTTAACTCACCTTTTGCTATTATAACAAAGTTACTTTAAGAAAAAAAGAAATATCTATTAGCTAATTAACAATTTTCATTAAGTAAAAATTTATGATACTATTATATTAGGTGATAGTATGGAAGATGTAAAATTTTGTGTATGTTTTATTTTAGAAAATAAATATAAAAAAATATTTGATTTACCAATTAATTGGGATAAACTTGATACTAATCTAAAATGTGAATTACTTGGTAAAGCTTTAGATGAAGAAAAACAAATAGAAGAATTGCAAGAATATAAGGAGTTGAATATTTAAAATGAATATAGAAGAATTTTTGATTGAAGCTCGAGTTAAAATAGCGAGAAAAAGGAAGAAAAAAGATGCATTAGAAGAAATATTATTAAAATCAACTAAACCAGAAAAAATAGTTGATCATTTATCTCCTTATGAATTACAAGAATTAAGTAAAGATGTTTTGAAAAGAAAAGTTGATGGATATCGAAATCTTTATGACTATATCACAAAAAAACATAAGCATCCATTTTATTATAAGAAATGCGATGCTGGTGATATTGAATTAGGGCAAATTTTAATAGATAATATGGGTATTTTTACAGAAGGTTATCTAACGGATGAAGTCCTTTTATCAACAATGCCAAATGGCCAAATGGCACTTGATGTAGCGCTAAAAAAGATTTTTTTCTTTGAGCCTAAAGTAACAACAATAGCCTTAGCAAAAGAATTAATAAAAAGAAACAAATATGATTTGTTAAAAAATGTAGATGGTACTATTTTAAAAGAGGAAATTTTTCCTAATAAAACTTTGTTTGAAGATATGATTGAACATAAGGTTATTCCCAATATAAATTACGTAACAATAGATAAACGTGGCAATTTTGGTATTGATGGAAATATTTTATTTGAAAACATAAAAGATGATAAAAGAGTTATTGACTATTTATTAGAAAGTGATTTGAATGTATCTTTTAATACTTCTTTTATGCCTAAGGATATGCAACTAAATATTGCAAAGGCTTGTATTGAGCATGAAAAATATGAACCAATTAAAATTGGATATGAGAATTTTTTTACACAAAAAATAAAATTTAGTAATGGTCATGAGATTTCAATTTTTCGAAAGCTAATAATTAATAATGTTGAGCCTTTAATTATTGATGAAATAAAGGACACCGATATTATTGAGACATATCTTTTTTCAAAAGAAAATACAAATACACTTTTGTTGATAGACAAGTGTTCCGTTGAAACTTTGACGAGTACTGTTTCTAATACCAGCTCTACAGTATTAGACTGGATTATCTTTTTAGAATTTGAAAAAATTCATAATAAAAAAGAGGATTTTTTGACGATTGGAACAAATAATTTATCATTGATAATTAAAACTTTATATGTTAAAAACAAATTGAATAGTAAGGTAGCTCTTATTTTAGCAAAAAATGGTTTATTCTTTAGTCCAATAGATAATACAAAAAATATTGGAGTTGATAAAGATGAAGAAATACAAAAATATATTTTTAAGGAAGTAAGAATACCTACGCAAAAGGAACATCAAGAATTAATTGATAGGTTTAGAATGGTTTATGGTGATGATGAAAGTAATCCTGAAATTATTGAAGATATAATTTCGTCTTTTAATGAAACAGTTTTGATAAATGAAGAAGAAACAATAAGAGATATGGAAGCTTTGATAACTTATAAAGAAGAGAATAAAAAATTTCGAATAATTTATGATCCAAGTTCTGGTTCTTCGTTTTTAGCAGCTAGAGATGCTATTACGTCGGAAGGAAAAATAAAAATAGATAAAGTACACGACATATATTCTTTAACTCATGAATGGGGACATTTAATACATGAAACTTATGCTGAACAAAAAACACCTGATAATATTAAAGAGTTAATTCCTTATGATTATTCTTTTGGTTGGCAAAATGAACAAGAAGTACATAATTTGTTTAAAAAGGTAGATGAAGAAGCACAAGAATTATTTCAAAAAGATAAAATTTATCAAGAATTTACTAATTTTATTAATCAGCAAAAAGGCAGTATTGAATTATATAAAGATGAAATTAGAGCTGAATATAAAGATTTAATTGGAACTGATAAAATTTTAATTGAAGCATTAAAAGATGAAACAATGAGTATTCATGTCAAACATTCTTTAGTACAAGCTTTAAATGATAAAGCAAAAGAAAATTTTTTAGCTAACGAATATATTGAAAAATATGTAGAAGAACGTTTGAAAGCAGAATTTGAGAAATTTGCTAAAATAAGTTATGAAAAAAACAATTCAGAATTTTTGTGTTATGAAAATTTTATTGATGCTTATTACGGAGGTGCTTTAGGTGATGCTAGTGGACACTATAACACTAATGTACCAATTTGTACGCATGATATGGAATATTTTTTGAGCAATCCTGATAGACAATTTGCTGAAATGTTTGCTAATTTCGTGGAATTAAAAAAAGCAAGAATTGGTTCTAAGTACATAGAGAAATTAAAGGAAAAGACTTCGCCCGAACTTATTTCAGCAATCGAAATTTATTATAAAAATTTAGGACGAGAAAAGAAGCATGAAATAAAATAAGTCAGTAAAATCAATTAAATAAAACAGACATTAGATTATCTTAATGTCTGTTTTTAAATAAACTTTAATATTATAATGCTTTTAATCCTAATTTAATCTTTTAAAAATTACCAATTAAAACTTTTCCATTTGTATCACAAATATAACAATTTGGGAAAGTATGATGAATATGATTTAAAATTTGCGTATTACTTTTTATTTCATCATTAACTAGAATTCCTTCTATCATTTCAGCGGGAACGCCAAAAAGAATGCCTTTTTCTCGACCTGTTTCATGTATATCAAATTGACCATCAATATACTTTTCTATGTACCATTTTGGTAGTATTTCTTCTAATATTGTTCTATCCAAATTTTTATTAAAAATATCATTTTTTAATATATCATTCTTTTTTTCAGAATCGTTATCAATGATAAATGCGATAGTACTATTTTTAAAGTACTTATTTGGAATGAAGCGTTGTTCTTGATTTTGATAAATCACATAATCTCTATAAGAAGATAATGCTTGTATTTTTGTTCCAATATCATTAATAGAAGACATTATTTGATATTTTGTTGTTCCATCCATATTGTTAACTTCAATCGTAACTCCTGCTCTTGTATCAATAAATTCTTTTAAAGTCATTTCATTTTCTACATTCCAAAATTCTACGATAAATGGCTTTTTTTTAATAATTCTTTTTTTTAAATAAAATTCTGAAGCAACTAAACCATGCTTTTTAATAATTGACATATTTTCTGGTTCAATTCTTGAACCATGTATTAAATTAGTAGTACTTAATTGTACTTCTTCTCCAACTTTATATAATTTAGTATTATTTTCATGATACTTAAAAAAATTATCAATCTGCTTATAAAATAATTCTTTTGTAGCAATGTTTTTAAACTCTTTTTCAATGATTTTTTTTATCTTTTCTCTATCCATTTTTATTTCCTTCTTATAATCTTTGCTAGTTACTAAATATATTAAAGTCTTCTAGCTTTATTTTCATGTAACTGGTTTGAAATACTATCTTCCTGACCTTCAAGCATTAAATCACTATTTTTTTGAAATACTAAATCATTTTTACGATATATTAAATTTTCTTCATCTGGTATTTCTATTTTTTTATTACCTAAAATTACATCAACCAAATCTTTTTCTGTAAAGTCTTCTCCTAGTTTGTAATTTACATAACCTTCTTTACCGTTCACATTATCGTGAAGCATCCACTGATTATTATCATAGACGAAATTATAATTATGACCTTCATTTTTTAAATAACCCACGGCCATAATAGTCTGATAACCAAGAAAAGATGATAAATTTTGATAAAGCATAGCATGTTCGGTACACATATTAATTGATCCTGTCCCTTTTAGTTCATCTAAAGGTAATTCTCGGTCTCCTTCTTGAGTAATTGATTGATATACTTCGTTAAATAATTTTAATTCTTGATTTTTCTGAATATCTTCTAGGGTTATTGAATTATAAAAATTATATATATCAGCAAAAGAATCCATACTTTTAATATATTTCTTTGCTGATAAATATTCAGAAATAAACGTCTGTAATTCTTCTCTTAATTCAGTTCTACTCCATCCAGCTTCTTTATACATATCAATTATGTCACTATATTGATTTTCGGCAGCCAAGAAAAATTTTTTTGTATATCCTATTGGATAACTATGTTTTATTTCTTTACCATTTTCCATATACTTTTTAAGAGCTAATACAAAATCTTCGTATATTTTATTACTTCCCGAAATTAAGTATCCCATATTTAAATTTTCAGTATTACCAACTTTTTGATTTGATGGGATAAATCCTTCCCATAATATTACTTGATGAAAACTTTGAGTTACTAAATGAACTTTATTTGATTGATATTCTTCACTATTCAAATAAGCTAGTCTATCACTAACAATTTTTTTTATATCTTTTCCACTTTTTATTTCTTTAATTAGTTCTTCTACATACATAATAAATCTCCTTTATTATAAGGATACTATGTAATAAATTATTATTCAACAAATATATATTTTTTTAACTAGTAATATATGTTACAAAAAAATGCAAGGTCAATCTTGCATTTTATCCTTTGCATTTTTTCTTGTAATATATTTTTATTATGACATAGATGTAAAGCTTACTTTAAATACCGATTTCCATCCCATCATATGCTATTTTATAACCATTTTCTTCAGCACGTGCTTCGATTTTTTCATGATAAGCCATTCCATCGTGTGATATATGGGTTCCATATATTTGAGTACTTTCATCTATTATTCCTAGATCTTTCATTTTATTTATTTGTTCTATAAATAGTTTTTCATTTAAATGAGAAAATGAATAGTCAGCATTCCCAAAAGTATGATCCATTATAACGACATTTAATTTATAGCCTTTTAATTCATCTAAAGCTTTTGTGGTTAAAGCTGGGGTATCAGTTGCATAAAAGATACTCTTACCATTTTCTGTTATTATAAATAAAAGAGAACCATGTTTAACATCGTGAAGTGTTTCAATTGCTTTAACTTTATAATTTCCTATAGAAACTATTTCTCCAGCTCTAATTTCATTACTATGAATTTTTAGTTTATTTGCTCCTTCTTCCGATATTAAATCGGCTTTTTCATATTGTGAAACCATATTACTCATAATTTTTAGACATTCTGGATGTGCGTATATTTCTAGTTTATTATGTTTTTCCATGGCCATATAAGGCATTCTTGTTGTCAGAAGTCCGGCATCATAGTGATCAGCATGTATATGCGTTTGTAATAAATATTTTATTTTTCCCATATCTTTATCATACATCATCATAGCTGTTTGTGTATCAGGTCCTAAGTCGATTATCAAATCATCATTTACTAACATTGAGGCCCTTTTACGAATACTCTTTCCTTTATGAAGTCTTGCCTCTTTACAATTATCGCAATTACAAAAAGTAAGTGGATAACCTATTGCGGCTGTACCAAGCATTGTTATTTTCATAATTTTCACCTAATCTAAGCTATTATAAACTTCATCAATAACAGGTTCACACCATTCGTTAGAGGTGTTTTCACCTGGCACTTCTAAGGCTAAGTGACTGAACCAAGAATCTTTTTTAGCTCCATGCCAATGTTTGATATTTACTGGGATTGTTATTACCATACCAGGAGTAAGACTTACTGCTTCTTTACCTTCTTCTTGATACCAGCCATTACCAGCTGTACAAATTAAGATTTGGCCACCACCATTAGTTGCGTGATGAATATGCAAATTATTACGACACCCCGGTTCAAATGTAACATTAGCAATAAATAAATTAGTTTTATTCATATCAGTAAGTGGATTTAAGTAACTATTTCCTATAAAATATTTAGCAAAATTAACATTAGGTTCAACTAAACCAAAAACATTTATTTTATCAAATTCTTCTTTATTCATTTTCATAAACCTCCTTATCTAAGTTGAAAACGGCCCAACTTTTTGGCCAGCCAACATAAAAAGCTGTATGAGTTATAATACCGGCCATTTCTTCTTTGGTAACACCATTTTTCTTCGCATTTTCTAAATGATATTTTAAAGAATTATCAGTAATTCCACTCGACATAAGGGCAACAACTGTTATTATGTATCTTGTTTTAAGATCAAAAGCATTATCATTCCAATTTTCACCAAATAAAATATCATCATTGTAATGGGCAAAAGCTGGTGCGAAGTCACCTAAAGCATCATGACCCGCTGTTTGTTTAATCATTTTTTTCCTTTTTTCTAATTAGCAAACCAATCTAAAATGGCTTGTTCTTCAATATTCATATCTAATCTTTTGCCTGAGACAAAGTTAAGATTAGGATATTTTTGACGTAAGCTTTCAATACTTCCATCAACGGTGGAACCCCCTGATGTTACATAAACATAAACTTGCTTATTACTTAACTCATTCTCCTCAATAAAAGTGTCAATAATTGTTGGTTCTTTATACCACCAAACAGGAAATCCAATAACAACATTTTGGTATTCTGTAATGTTT
>ULMG01033524.1_pt1 | contig 47380 bp, 37 predicted proteins | sample 1951601 | NCBI WGS metagenome assembly ULMG01 (sample SAMEA4835545, study PRJEB28245) | human gut metagenome | biome: gut microbiome; material: fecal sample | place: Denmark | collected 2008
GACCGCCGACGTGGAAGCATCCTGCGCATAGAACACGTGAGAGTAGAGCGGAGCGAGTTTTACGGCAGTATGAAGAGCCGAGGTGGTCGCGCCGCCTATGAACAGCGGAATGTCCAGCCCTCTTCTGGTCATTTCACGGCAGAGCTCCTCCATCTGGAAAAGCGAAGGCGTGATAAGTCCGCTGGCCCCGATGATGGAAGCGTGATGCCTTACCGCCTCGTCCAATATCCTCTCCTTCTCCGCCATCACACCCAAGTCAATGACATTGAAGCCGTTGCAGCCCAATACTATGCCCGTGATGTTCTTTCCGATATCGTGTACATCACCCTTGACAGTGGCATTGATGATTACCGGCCTGCCCGTGCCTGAGTCGCTGTCGCCGCTCATATAAGGCTCCAGCACTGCCACCGCGTCCTTCATGATCTTGGCTGATTTCACCACCTGAGGCAGGAACATCTTTCCGGCTCCGAACAGCTCGCCGACACGCTCCATCCCCTCCATCAGAGGTCCTTCAATCACCTTTACGGCAGTTCCGTATCTGCGGTAGCAGTCGAGAACGTCTTCCTCAAGCCCGGTATTCCTGCCTTTGACCAATGCCTCCTTTATCCGTTCCTCAGCTGTGGCGGCTTTCTCAGTCCCAGGCTGTGCGGCGTTCGGGCCAATCCCCTGAGCAGCAGCCTCTTTGGACGACATTATCTCCTGAGCCTTGCCTATCAGTCTCTCTGTGGCATCAGAGTCCCTGTCCAGAATGACATCTTCCGCCTTCTGTTTCAGGTCCGGTTCAATGTCGTCATATACCTGCAGCATGCCCGGATTCACGATACCCATATCCAGCCCGGCATTTACGGCATGGTAGAGAAAAATCGAGTGCATGGCCTCGCGAACCGGATTGTTACCCCTGAATGCGAACGACAGGTTGGAGATGCCGCCCGAAGTATATGCGCCCGGCAGATTTGCCTTGATCCATCTCACCGCCTCGATGAAGTCTATTCCGTAGCGCGCGTGTTCGGCAATGCCGGTTCCGACCGAAAGGACATTGACATCGAAAATAATATCCCGTGGCGGGATGTCCAGCCTTTCCGTGAGCAGCCCGTAAGCTCTCCGGCAGATTTCTGTTTTCCTGTCAAATGTGGTGGCCTGTCCTTGTTCGTCGAAGGCCATCACCACCATTGCAGCCCCGAGTCTGTGTATTTCTTCTGCCTTTTTCAGGAACGCCTCCTCGCCCTCCTTCAGGCTTATGGAGTTCACAATGCATTTGCCCTGAGCGTTTTCCAGACCCGCGACGATGGTGCCCCAATGCGAAGAATCGATCATCAGCGCCGCCTTCGCCACAGCCGGGTCGTTGGAAATGTATCTCACGAATTTCTCCATGCAGGCGCGGCTGTCCAGCATCGCGTCGTCCATGTTTATGTCAATGATGGCGGCGCCGTTCTCTATCTGCTCTGCTGCAATCTGAAGACCGGCCTCATAGTCGCCGGCTGCTATCAGCCTTGCGAATTTTCTCGAGCCCGCCACGTTCGTGCGTTCTCCGATATTCGTGAAATTGCTGTTCTTCAGGTCAATGCTGACTGCCTCCAATCCGCTCACTGTCAGGATCTTGCCATCCCTTTCGGTATCATTCGTGAGGCTTCTTGGACTGATGCCCTTTACAGCATCGGAAATCGCAGCTATATGCTCAGGCGAAGTGCCGCAGCATCCTCCCACGATATTGACAATGCCTTTTTCTGCCATTGCCCTGACGGCGTTGCCCATCTGCTGAGGCGTCTCATCGTAACCGCCCATCTCATTCGGCAGACCTGCGTTAGGATAGCAGATGACGGGACATCCGGCGAAACCTGCCACTTCTTCCACGAGGGGAGAGAGATCCTCGGCTCCGAGTGAACAGTTGAGTCCGAATGCCGTGAGAGGGTAGTGGCTGACCGATGTGTAGAATGCCTTGACGGTCTGTCCAGTCAATGTCCTTCCGCTCTTGTCATTGACAGAAACGGAGACTATCGCAGGGAAACTGCCGTTTCCGGTGATGTTTTCCAGTGCGTAGAGCGCGGCCTTCGTATTAAGCGCGTCGAAACAGGTCTCTATCAATATCAGGTCCGCTCCGCCATCGACCAGTCCGCGTATCTGTTCGTCGTATGCCGAGACCATGTCCCTGAAACTGTACGGCCTGACTTCCGGGCGGTTGATGTCCGGAGCAAGACTGAGGGATTTGGATGTGGGACCCACGCTGCCGGCCACAAGGATACGTCTTTCCGTTACCGAATCGGCCGCCTGTCTTGCAATGCGTGCTCCTTCAAAGGCCATTCTGTAGGCCAATGCCTCGGTTCCGTATTCCTTCTGGGATATCTTGTTGGCACTGAAAGTGTTGCTCTCGATGATGTCCGCCCCGGCCTTTATGTATTCGAGGTGAATCTCCCTGATTATCTCAGGGTGCGAGAGATTCAGGCATTCATTGTTTCCCTTAAGCTCTCTGACTGCTTGACTGTCAATGATATCTGTATGGAAATCCTCTTCAGCGAGTCCGTATCGCTGAAGCATCGTACCCATCGCGCCATCGAGAATGATGATGCGTCCATTGAAAAAGTCTTTGTCAAGCATCGTTTTCGAGTTGATTGCGGAAGCCGTTACCGGGAGAGTTTCACCTTGAGTTTGGAAATCATGTCCCTGGTCATCGACTCCAAGTCATATTCCGGTTTCCAGTCCCATTCCGCACGGGCGCAACTGTCGTCCATGCTGTCCGGCCAACTGTCTGCAATGCTCTGCTTGAGCGGGTCCGGGGCATATTCCATCTCGAAAGAAGGTATTTCCTTGCGGATGGCTTCGTATATGTTTTCAGGAGCGAAACTCATGGACGCGATGTTGAATGCGTTCCTGTGTATTAGCCTTGAAGGATCTGCTTCCATCAGACTGATGGCAGCGTTCAGCGCATCCGGCATGTACATCATGTCCATAAATGTACCCGGTTTCAGCGGGCAGATGAACTTCTCACCTTTGACTGCAGAATAATATATGTCCACAGCGTAGTCCGTGGTGCCGCCTCCCGGGAGCGTGACATTGGAAATCAGGCCCGGAAATCTCACTGCACGTGTGTCCACGCCATATTTGAGGAAATAATAGTCGCTCAGGAGCTCGGTCGTAACCTTGGAAACTCCGTACATTGTCCTGGGCCTCTGGATGGTGTCCTGAGGAGTCCCCACGTGCGGGGTGGTCGGGCCGAAGGAACCGATGGAACTCGGCGTGAATACGGCGCATCCTTTTTCTCTGGCCACGTCCAGCACGTTCCACAGGCCGTCAATGCCGATTTTCCACGCGAGCTTGGGTTTGGACTCGGCTACCACTGAAAGCAGTGCCGCAAGATTGTATATCGTGTCAATATGATACTTCTCCACCACGGAGGCAATCATTTCCCCGTCAGTGACATCCACCACCTCACAGGGACCGGACTCTTTCAGAATTCCTTTCGGCTCGCTGCCGTGAATATAACCGACTACAACATTGTCATTGCCATAACGGCTGCGCAATTCCATTGACAGTTCAGAACCTATCTGTCCTGTAGCTCCGATGATGAGAATTTTTTTCATTTTTGATGTGATACATTTTCTTGGGAAATGCTGCTTTCCCCTGTTAACCAATCTTATGTGACTTATGTGACTCTTTAATGTAACCCTTTAAAAAGAGTTACTCACAAAAGTAAGCAGTTTTTTTCATCATTCCTATATGGAAAATCCAATTTTAATCCGTAATTTGCCAAGACAAAAAGACTTTACACAAAACAGACTTTATAATGTACGGAAAAATGAAAGAGCATCTCAGCAAGACTCTCACTGAGATTCGCGAGGCGGGACTCTATAAGGAAGAACGCCTGATAGAGAGTTCACAGTCAGCAGTTATCGATGTCGCTGGAAAAGAAGTGCTTAACTTCTGTGCCAACAACTATCTCGGACTGGCAAATGACCCGAGACTTGTCAAAGCTTCCGCGGCAATGATGGAGAAACGCGGTTTCGGTATGGCTTCAGTACGTTTCATCTGCGGAACACAGGACATCCACAAGCAGCTGGAAAAGGCGATCAGCGAGTATTTCCATACTGAAGACACCATCCTATATGCCGCTTGCTTCGATGCCAACGGAGGAGTCTTCGAACCGCTTCTGACTGAGGAAGATGCCATCATTTCCGATACATTGAACCATGCGTCCATCATCGACGGCGTAAGGCTCTGCAAGGCGAAGAGATACCGTTATGCCAATGCTGATATGGCCGATCTCGAGCGTTGTCTGCAGGAGGCTCAGGCCCAGAGGTTCAGGATTATCGCCACTGACGGAGTGTTCTCCATGGACGGAAACGTGGCTCCGGTGGACAAGATCTGCGAGCTGGCGGAGAAATACGATGCACTCGTGATGGTGGACGAGTCTCATTCAGCAGGTGTGGTAGGCGCTACCGGTCATGGCGTAAGCGAACTCACTGACACCTATGGCAGGGTCGATATCTACACCGGTACTCTCGGCAAGGCATTCGGCGGCGCTATGGGAGGATTCACCACAGGAAGAAAGGAAATCATTGACCTTCTCAGGCAGAGAAGCCGTCCTTATCTTTTCTCCAATTCATTGGCTCCTTGCATCATCGGCGCAAGCCTGGAGGTTTTCCGCATCCTGAAGGAAAGCAACGAACTGCATGACCGTCTCGTGGAGAATGTCAACTACTTCAGAGACAGGATGATGGCTGCAGGTTTCGACATCAAGCCGACTCAGAGTGCCATCTGCGCAGTGATGCTTTACGATGCGCGTCTTTCACAGGTGTTCGCGGCCAAGATGCAGGAAGAAGGCATCTATGTTACCGGCTTCTACTATCCGGTAGTGCCTAAGGACCAGGCCCGTATCCGCGTGCAGCTTTCTGCGGCTCACAAGAAGGAGCATCTCGACAAGTGCATTGACGCATTCATCAAGGTCGGCAAGGAACTCGGTGTGCTGAAATAGCATTGCGAAATAAAAGGAATTGCGGCATTCTCCGGTTGATGGAAAATGCCGCAATTTTATGTTGCTTGTGTCGCTTACTTGGTGCCGAAGATCCTGTCTCCAGCGTCTCCCAAGCCAGGAACGATGTATGCGTCCTGATTCAGGTGGTCATCCACGGACGCTACATATATATCTACGTCCGGATGCTCTTTCTGTACCTGCGCGATTCCCTCAGGAGCTGCTACAAGGCACATGAGGCGGATATTGGTACATCCGCGTTCCTTCAGCATCGTCAATGCGTCGCAGGAACTTCCTCCTGTCGCGAGCATAGGGTCGGTAACGATTACCAGGCGCTTGTTTATATCCTCAGGAAGCTTGCAGTAATAAACTACCGGCTTGTGAGTCTTCTCGTCGCGGTAGAGGCCGATGTGGCCGACTTTTGCCACAGGTACCAATGTCTGGAGTCCGTCCACCATGCCGATACCTGCACGCAGAATAGGTACGATGGCAAGTTTTCTTCCTGAAACCTTCTTCGCCGTCATCTTGCAGATAGGGGTTTCGATTTCGACATCAGCCAGCGGAAGGTCGCGGGTGACCTCGTAGCCCATCAGAAGTGAAATTTCTTTAAGTAATTCGCGGAAATCCTTGGAACCGGTTTCCTTTTTCCTCATGATTGTCAGCTTGTGCTGAATCATCGGGTGGTCTATAACGTGAATTGTGCTCATTTGGCCGTTAATTTTTCGTAAAGTTACCATAATTTTTCTATTTTTGTACGATTTGAAAAACGATTTCCCATATGCTGAGAGTTTTCTGCAAGAATACCGGTACTTTTCAGGAGTTTCCTGAGGGTACGATGCTGCTCGAAATGATAGACAGTTTCGAGTTCGAACGCCCTTATGAAATCATTGCGGCGAAGGTCAATAATGTCGCACAGGGACTGAAATTCCGGGTCTATAACAACCGCGATGTGGAATTCCTGGACTATCGCTCTTACAGCGGAAGGAATGTCTATAGCCGTTCACTCTGCTTCCTGCTCTACAAGGCGGCACAGGATGTTTTCCCGGATTGCAAGGTGGTGATGAGAAGGCCGATATCCAAGGGCTTCTTCGTAAGCATCGACAAGGCTGACGGAAATCCGCTGTCCGCACTGGACGTGGCCCGCGTAAAGCAGCGTATGGCAGAAGTCGTGGAGGAGAAAACGCCGTTCCACAGGCATGAGGTGCAGATAGAGGAGGCGATAGACGTGTTCAGGAAGCTGGGCCACATGGACAAGGTAAAGTTGCTGGAGTCTTGCGGTGAGGTATATATCAGCTATTATACATTGGGCGACACGGCAGACTATTATTATGATGTGCTGGTCCCAGATGCCGGCTATCTCAAGGTCTGGGACCTGACCCCATATCGTGACGGTGCGATTCTGAGAGTTCCGGACAGGCATAAGCCCGAGCAGCTGGCTCCGTTCATTGAACAGCCCAAGACTTTCGACGTGTTCGCGGAGACTATCCGCTGGAACCGCATAATGGGACTGGACAATGTCGGTGACGTGAACCAGGCCTGCATCGACGGCAAGGCAACTGACTTGATTCAGGTGGCCGAGGCTCTGCAGGAAAAGAAGATTGTCCAGATCGCGGAGGAGATATTCAGCAGGTACAAATCTCCGCAGAAAGTGCGCATTGTCCTGATTACCGGCCCGACCAGCAGCGGCAAGAGCACGTTCTGCAAGCGTCTGAGTGTGCAGCTGAAGGCTTGCGGTCTGCATCCGGTGTCTTTCTCTACTGATGATTATTTCGTGAACAGGTTGGATACGCCGAAGCTTCCGGACGGCAGTTATGATTTCGACAATTTCGATACTGTGGACCATGCCGCGTTGCAGAAGGATGTGCTGAAGCTTATTTCCGGTGAGACCGTGGAAGTGCCTGAGTATAACTTCGTTACCGGTATCCGGGAGTACAACGGTAAGAAACTTGCTCTCGAGGAGGGTTCCATCCTGCTGATCGAGGGGCTTCATGCGCTGAATCCTAAACTGCTGGACAATATCCATGATTCCGAGAAGTTCCGCATATTCATAAATACCATCACGAGCATTTCGCTGGATGACCATAACTGTATTCCGACAAGTGACAACCGTCTGTTGAGGCGTATTGTGAGGGATTTCAACAAGGGGGCGTTCACGGCCCAGGAGACTATTTCCAACTGGCCGAATGTGCGTCGTGCCGAGGTGAAGTGGATCTATCCGTACCAGGAGGATGCTGATGTGCTGTTCAATTCTGCCTACCTTGTGGAGTTTGCGGTGCTCCGCAGCCATGCAGAGAGGATCTTGGCTACTGTGCCTAAGAATTGTCCTGAATACAGTGAGGCGCACAGGCTTGAGAAGTTCTTGCATTATTTCGTCTATGTTTCGGACAAGCAGATTCCGCCTACTTCGCTGATGCGCTACTTTATCGGATAGATTGTGGGCTGTAACGGCTCTGTGCGAACTTTAAAAATCATTGATTATGAATACTTTATATAAGAAATTTTGTGCTATTCTCTTTGTCGGTCTCTTGACATTGACATTGTCTTACAGCGGCTTTGCTGCCGGTCCGGTGGAGTCTGCCGGCATTGAAAAGAATGGTGCGGCGAAGAAGGGGGACGGCGTCATCCGGATTCTGGCGATCGGGAACAGTTTTTCGCAGGATGCTGTGGAACAATATCTTTACGAGCTGTTCGATGCTGCCGGAATCAAGGTGATTATCGGCAATATGTATATAGGTGGCTGCTCGTTGGAGAGGCATTATAATAATTCTGTTTCGGGCAAGGATGCGTATGCTTACCGGAAGATTGTCGATGGGAAGCGGACCAATACTCCGAATACCAGACTGATTGATGCGGTCTTGGATGAGCCGTGGGATTATATCAGTCTCCAGCAGGCGAGCGGCAAGTCCGGTCTGTATGAAACTTACAATCCGTATCTGCCTTCATTGATTTCGTATCTTCGTGAGAATGCGCCGAAGAAGGATTTCAAGCTTGTGTGGCATCAGACGTGGGCTTATGCTTCGGATTCTGACCATAGGGATTTCCCGAAATACGGGAACAGCCAGATGGCGATGTATGAGGCGATTGTGTCTGCGGCCAGGAAGGCGCTGAAGGACAATGATTTCGATGTGCTTGTTCCGTCTGGTACTGCGATTCAGAATGCGAGGACTTCGTATGTGGGGGACAAGTTCAACAGGGACGGTTACCATCTGGAGCTGAATTATGGCCGTTATACTGCTGCCTGCACGTGGTTTGAGGCGATTTCCGGAAAGTGTGTTGTGGGCAATTCCTATGCGCCGGATTCTGTAGATGAGGGCAAGAAGGCGGTGGCGCAAAATGCTGCCCACTATGCTGTGCGGCATCCGTATCGCGTCACGGTAATGAAACGCTTCCGCTAGGTAGCACTACATTGTTGTCGTGTTGTGCCCGGAGAAGCACTTGTGAGGACCAGGCCCTCCCACTATCGTGGGCCCCTCCCTCTAGTGCCGAGGGCGGCAAGTCCTCACAAGCGCAACCCCCGGGCCCAGACCATCGACGTTTTGTGCGGCCTTTGCGTCCTCTACGTATTTGCAGGAGCAAATACCCGGACCCGGCCGGTCGTCTGATGACGACTTGTTAAATAGCACGGGTGCTCCGGCTGTCACGGCGACAATTTCGCTATATTTGTCAGATGAATAGAAATTAGATATGAAAAGATTGAGCATATTATTGGGAATAGGAATGTTGATGATGGCGGCGATGTCATGGACAATGTCCGGAATGGCATCGGTGCAGGGGACTGCGGCCGGCTATAAGGCAGTTGCGGACATGGCGGCGTTCAGGAAAGAGCTGGCGTCCAAGACATCGGCATTGACCACGATTCAGGCGAAGTTCGTCCAGACGAAGTACCTGAGCGTCTTCAGCCGGGAAATGAAATCCGAAGGACGGTTCTACTGGCAGAAGACCGACAAGATCTGCCTCGACTACCGTACACCGGTCGCCTACGAAATCGTCATCAACGGCGATAAGATCAAGACCGTAAACGCCGGCAAGGTCTCCGTCATTGACACCAAGGGAAATCCCATGATGGACCAGATGAGCACACTCATAACATCCTGTATGACAGGCGACTTGACCAAGCTTGGCGCTGATTTCGCCGTGAACGTGGAAGAGTCCGTGGCCGATTACAGACTCACAATCGTCCCGAAATCGAAGACAGTCCGCGCATATATCGACAAGATGGTTATCCTGCTGAACCGCAAGGACTTGTCCGTGAACCGGCTGACCATGTACGAGAATGCTTCCGACTATACGATGTATGACTTTACAGATAAGAAATTCAATGCGGCGATACCTCAGACTGTCTTCAATATGCGTTAGCCTCGCATTGACGACCTCCTGCTTTCCGAAACTCCTCGTTTCCGAATTGCCTCAGGCCCAGAATGTCCAGGAGCAGACCGCGACATTCGAGTCTGCAGCCGTCCAGACTAATGCAGACGAAAGCGGCAGTACCGAACCGCGCACCTTTACATTTACATTGGGCGTAGGAAAACGGCAACTGTCAGGAATAATGCTCGCCAAACCTGTTGGGGAAGGCTCATGGAGAGTAGTCGGAACTACATATTTCGGAATGACATTGTTCGACATGACAGTCTCCAGAGACAGTTACGTCACCAACTACGTCGCAGACGCCATAAGCAGAGATGCCTTCTCGGCATTCCTCGCTTCCAAACTCAGAAAATCATTATCAATGTAATGCACGATGCCAGATAACGAGATATATAACTACGCGCCGGAAGCGAACAATGCTGTGGCTAAATCTCCTCAAGAGTGTCGCAAAGCCTTGAAAGACCTGGGCTGCTGCGTGATAATCCCGACCTACAACAACGCCGGAACTCTCTCGCACGTCATCTCCGAAGTCCTGCAATACTCTGAAGACGTGATAGTTGTGGATGACGGCAGCACCGACACCACACCTGAAATCATCCGGTCATTCGGCGATGTCATAAAATCATTGACCCAGGAGAAAAACCAAGGCAAGGGCGTGGCGCTCCTGTGCGGAATGGCCTATGCGAAAAGATACGGCTTCAAGTATGCCATCAGCATTGACTCCGACGGACAGCATTATCCTTCAGACCTCCCGATTTTCGCGGAATCGATAAGCAAAATGCCTGATACACTTATAGTCGGGGCACGGAACCTGCGGGCCGAGGGAATGCCAGGCAAGAATACATTCGCGAACCGTTTCTCCAATTTCTGGTACAAACTTGAAACCGGAATACGCCTCGACGACACGCAGTCCGGCTACAGAGCCTACCCGCTCGACAAGATCGAATTGGGCTCGAGATTTCTAACCGGCGGATACGAATTCGAGCTCGAAATCCTCGTCTTCTCCGCATGGAGAGGAACCAATGTCGTCAATGTCCCTATCCGCGTCTATTATCCCCCTGAGGGAGAACGTGTTTCACACTTCAAGCCGTTCCGTGACTTTACGAAAATCAGCATACTGAACACCATCCTCGTAATGTATTGCCTGCTTTGGCGCTGGCCCGTGAACTTTTTCAGAAAGCTAACGTGGAAGAATTGTAAATCATTCATTGACAGATATATAATACATTCGCCAGAGAGCAATGCGAGGATAGCGTCAGCGATAGCCATCGGCGTATTCATGGGGGTAGCCCCGATATGGGGGTATCAGATGATATGCGCATTTGCATTGGCCCATCTGCTGAAACTGAACAAAGTCATAACGCTCGTGGCCTCGAACATAAGCCTTCCGCCGCTCATTCCGTTCATCATATTTGCCGGATACTGGGTCGGATGCGTCCTGTTCGCCAAACCGGTCCTTCTGACGCCGGAAAACATAACGCTCGCATCTGTCGGATCAATGCTTCTGCAATATGTAGTAGGCAGCATTGTCTTCGGCGCGCTCCTGTCGGCATTCAGCTGGTGCCTCTCGATGTCCCTGCTGGCCATTTTCCGGAAATCCCCTGATAAATCTGCATCCAATGTCTAAAATCTTCACACGACTATATATCTGGTTCCGCTCGCATAAGACGGTGTTTTGGATAACGCTGATACTCAGCGTGTTGTCAATGTGTCTTATGGCATTGCGGATCGAGTTTGAAGAGAACGTCACCTCATTCTTCCCGTCATCTAAGAACTCATCGCATCTCGCTGACGTCTATTCTCACCTGAAAGTTAGCGACAAGATAGTCGTGATGTTCACTCCAGAGCAGGAAGACGACAATCTGCTGTCAGAAGCATCGGAGCGACTCGGCGAACTGTTTTCCGATTCGGAGGACAAGCGTCTGATAGACAATTATATGTGCGAAGTCGGACAGACCGATATAAGCGAAATGATGAACTTCATCCTCGGCCATCTTCCGTGCCTGATGGATGACAGCGATTTCCGGCGTCTGGAAGAACTGGACCGTCCTTCGGCAGTCGATTCCGCCATAATGAACGACTATGTGAACCTGATATCTCCGGCCGGATTTGCGATGAAGGACTACATACTCGCAGATCCGTTGGCCATAGGAAGCAGCGTACTCGGACGCACAGCAGAACTGAACCCGGTATCCGAATACAAAGTCCGTTCAGGCCACGTCTTCACCCCGGACGGCAGGACAATGCTGACCTTCATCGAACCCGCATTTCCGTCAGGCGAGACCGCCCACAACGACGACCTCGTGAATCTGATAGACAATGCATTGGATACCCTCGCCGAAGAATTCCCGAGCATTTCGCTCCACTATTTCGGCGGCCCGGTCATGAGCGTTTACAACTCACGTCAGATAAAACGCGACACCTATTCCACGTCGATAGTAGCCCTCATAATCATAGTCCTGTTCATCCTCGCGGTATTCAAGCGGAAACGCTCCGTGTTCCTGATATTGTGTCCGGTGTTGTACGGCGCATTGTTCGCCTTGGCATTGTCCTGGCTCATTCAGGGCAGCATTTCCGGCATCGCAGTCGGAGCGGGAGCGGCGATAATGGGCGTGGCGCTGAGCTACTCGATACACCTTCTGGCACACCAGAATCACGTACATACCATCGAACAGCTGCTTGACGAACTGTGCAGTCCGATGATTATCGGAAGCGTCACCACCATAGGCGCCTTCGCCGGACTGCTTTTCACCTCCTCCAAACTGCTTCAGGACTTCGGCCTTTTCGCATCCCTCACATTGCTCGGGACAATGATTTTCTGCCTCGTTTTCCTTCCGCAGTTCCTCACGGCTCAGGCAGACCTCCGGGAAGGACGCATCCTCAGAGGCATAGAAAAATTCAGCTCCTATCCGTTCCACAAGAACAAATGGCTTGTCGGCGCGCTGATAATATTGACAGTCGTATGCACCTACATGTCCACCAAAGTCGGTTTCGACAGCGACATGATGGATCTGACCTACTGGGAGCCGAAACTGAAAGAGGCGGAGACGATTCTTAGCGGCAAGACCGAGGTCAATGCAGATGCCGGCGTCGCCGTGGGAACTGGCAAGTCAGTCTCTGAGGAGTCTGAGTCCGGAGAGAAGAGCCTGTCCGGCGTCGCCGGGGGAGTTCAGGTCAATGAAAAGAGTGTGATGTTCGTGAGCGTGGGAAAGAAGGCAGGGGAGGCTTTCGCCGCACAGAAAAAGACATTGGCCCAGCTCGATTCGCTGAAAGCCAAAAACTTGATACACAGCTATTCAGATGGCGGCTCGTTTGTCCGAAGTCAGGAAGAACAACAGGCTAATCTTGCGAAATGGCAGGCATGGTGGACAGAAGAACGTGTGGCCAGACTGAAAAGCGAAGTTGCGGAAGCCGCCGTCAAATACGGATTCCGCGAAGACTCGTTCGATGCCGCACTGACTTCTCTCGTAAATAATTGTGAAACAATAGATTATTTCAGCGGAGAAGGTATGCCGGAAGCTGTGTCAGCGTGGCTCGGAAACTCTGATGACCTGAAAATGCTCATAACCAGAGTCAGCCTCGACGAAAGCCTGATCGACCAGGTTTACGGCACATTCTCGGACAGGGCAGACCTTGTCATCTTCGACCAGGCCTATTTCGCAAACCAGGCAGCCAAGAGCATCAACGACGACTTTTACCTGATACTCTTCATCTCCTCATGCCTCATCTTCTTCGTGCTCTGGCTATCTTACGGCAGACTCGAACTTGCATTGCTCAGCTTCCTGCCGATGGCCGTGGGATGGCTGATAATCACCGGAATAATGGGCATACTCGGGGTTCAGTTCAATATCGTGAACATCATCCTCTCCACCTTTATCTTCGGTATGGGTGACGACTTCAGCATCTTCATCCTTGAAGGCCTGCTGCACAAATACAAGACCGGCCACGAACTGCTCAATTCGCACAAGACCGCCATTTTCTTCTCGTCATTCACGATGATAGTCGGCATAGGCGCCCTCATTTTCGCCAAGCATCCGGCCCTTCACTCCATTGCACTCATCACCATACTCGGAATGGTAGCTGTGGTGCTGATATCCTATACCGCAGAACCATTGATATTCAATGCTTTCGTAACACGTCCGACATCGCAGGGGAGACCGCCATATACATTCGGAATGATAGTCCGCAACCTGGCGTTCTATGTGCCGACCGTGCTCGGGTGCTTTATAATATTGGTACTCACCTTGTTGCTTCTGTGTCTGCCGATCAGACGAATACATAAGCAGGCATTGGTCTCCAAGATGCTTCATGTCGGCTGCAAAGCTCTCGTAGCGGTGACACCGGTCATAAAATCTTTACGGATAGACAGAGAACTGGTCGATCCGGAAGAAAAAGACGGTAGCGACGTCAAGGCCAATAATGCCCGCCAGTCCGGAGCATCCTGCAGCACTGTAGAACCCGGAATCATCGTGGCGAACCATCAATCATCGCTTGACATTATCCTGCTGATGGCAGCCTTCCCTAAAGTGAAATTCTTCGTGGCCGACTGGGTGAAAAACTCCCCTCTGTTCGGCCCTATCGCAGAATATCTCGGATATTACGTGCGCTCCGAAGGATATGAAGGCTCATTGACAAATCTCAAGAAAGACATCGAACAGGGCTGGAGCCTCGTGATATTCCCTGAAGGCACCCGCACAACAGACGGAACCATCAGGAGATTCCACAAAGGCGCATTCTATCTCGCTTCTCAGGTCAATGCCCCTGTCACTCCGGTCGTGTTCTACGGCAACTGGCGGATAATGCCGAAAAATCATTGCTTCACCATTACGCGTGGCCTGTCCGTGATGCAGGTGCTCGAGCCTGTGAAGACGGAAAACATTGACTATCACGACTTGGCAAAGCGAGTAGCGACATTGGTCAAGGACAGTTACGCGAAACTCCGCGACAGGTATGACGGGCCGGAAAACCCGTATTTTGCTGCGACATTGGCCTCGGCCTATATATATAAAGGTCCAGTGACCGAGTGGTATGTGAGGGTGAAAATGAAGATGGAGAAGAACTATGCCTTCTTCGATTCTATGCTTCCTGATTCCGGTCAGATTACGGATATCGGCTGCGGAATGGGCCAGATGGACTTCATGCTGTCGATGTATAAGTCGGGGCGCAGGATTCTGGGAATCGACTATGACGACGAGAAGATAACGGTGGCTCAGCATTGCTGGCTGAACAAGTGCCTGGGCGGCCTGTCATTCAGATGTGAGGATGCTTCGCAGGCGGAATTGCCGGAAAGCGATGCCTTCATCATCAGTGACATGATGCATTATCTCAGCGCTGAAAAACAGTTGGAACTTATACGTCGATGTGCGGCAAAACTCAAAAGCGGCGGATTGATTCTGGTACGTGACTCTGATTCTGAAAATGCTGAAGGACAGAAGATTACGGCATTGAGCGAAGTGTTCTCCACCAAGATTCTGAGATTTAATCGGACAGAGGGCGAACTGAGCTACATATCCCAGTCGAGGATGGAGGAAATCGCACGTAAGACAGGGCTCTCGATGAAAGTGAAAGCGAATGACGAGATTACATCCAACACATTTTACATTTTGAGGTTGGACCAGGTATAATATATAATTGAAGCCGAAATGAAAATTGTCCTGAAAATATTCAAGTGGACGCTGACCGTGATATTGGCGATGGTGCTGGTGGCGGTTCTGGTCTGCGTCGGTCTTCACTCAAGCGCTGACCTTGCAGAGCCGGCGTTTACACCATCCGGGGCACAGGCCGTCCAAGTCGGTGACAGCCTCCGCCTCTGGGTAAGTCCTGCTGCTTCCCGTGATACTTCGGCGAAAACTGACGGCGACTCAGAGACTGAAACCTCGAACAGCCCCCGAGCCATAGCCCGCACAGCCAATCCTGCGGATGTCAATGCCCTGAGACTCAGCGAGTCCGGACTGTGGGAAATGAGAGTCATCGGCAATGCATTCGAGCGAGGAGAAGCCATCGGGAAACTTGCACCGGAACTGCTTTACGAGCAGGAAAAAGCTTTCGCAGACAAACTTTTCGAGATAGTTCCGAGCCGGAGTTACAGGAAGCTGCTGCACTATTTCATCACCATTTTCAACAGGCGTTTAGGGGCCAATGTGCCACTGGAATACCGTCAGGAAATCAAGGCGATGTCCACCGCCTGCACAGATGAATTCGAGGAGTTTGGCAATGCCTACGAGCGCCAGATGCAGTACCATTCTGCCCATGACATTGGTCACGTCATGCAGGACTATATGCTGGTGGGATGTACGTCATTCGCATCTTGGGGCGAGGGTACTGCAGACGGTAACCTCCTGATAGGGAGAAACTTCGACTTCTATATGGGGGAGGAATTTGCTCGGAACAAACTTGTATTGTTTGAGAAGCCTGACACCGGATATGCTTATGTGTCAGTTACTTGGCCAGGAATGACAGGAGTCCTCAGCGGAATGAACGTGGAAGGGCTGACCGTCACCATCAATGCCTCCAAACTCGAAACACCGTCGATGTCGGCCACCCCGATATCCATATTGACCAAGGAGATACTCCAGTACGCATCGGACATCGACGAGGCTGTACGTATCGCCGCATCACGACAGACTTTCGTGTCGGAATCCATATTGATAGGCTCCGCAAAAGACGGCAGAGCGGCAATCATCGAGAAAACGCCATCTGAGATGGCGGTCTATGACCCCGCTTTGCAGGACGCTGATATACACCGCATTGTCTGCACTAACCACTATCAGTCCACCACCTTCAGGGACAATCCTGTAAATCAGGACAATATCAGGATGTCCGACAGCATGTGGCGATTCAGAAGAGTGGAACAGTTGCTGGACAGCGCAGGGACATTGACTCCGGAAAAAGCCGTGCAGATACTGCGCGACAAGAAGGGGCTCGACGGTGAAGAAATAGGATATTGCAATGAACTGGCCATCAATCAGTTACTTGCGATGCACTCGGTAGTGTTCTGTCCGGCTGAACATAAGATATGGGTGTCCACGTCTCCGTGGCAATGCGGCAGGTTTGTCTGCTATGACATTGACAAGGTCTTCGCTTCCGACTTCAGAGGCGAAATCAGAAACGCCTCAGAGGACATCGCGCAGGACCCTTTCGTGGAAACGGAAGATTATCGCAAAGTGCTGGAATTCAAGGAACTGCTTCCGAAAGTCAGAAAGGCGGCAGGGGAGAGAAGACAGATGGATGAAGATTCATTGACATATATCATTGGCCTCGACTCATTGTACTATGGCGGCTACAATGCGGCGGGCGACTATTTCCGTGCGACGGGGCAGATGGAAAAGGCGCGGGAATATTGGGGTGCGGCATTGGCGAAGAAGATGAAACTCGCTGAGAGACAGTATATTGAAAATAAAATAAGATAGAGATGAACATATTGGTTACAGGGGCCGGCGGGCAGCTCGGACGTGAGATGATACGCGCAGTGGAAGGGACATCGCACAGGTATTTCTTCACCACGCGACAGGACTTGGATATCGCTGATACTGAGGCGGTACGCGCGATGGTGCAGGACAATGGAATCGACCTCATCGTGAACTGCGCGGCATATACTGATGTGAATAGGGCTGAGTCAGACAGAGAGACCGCTGATCTGATGAATCACGTGGCTGTGGGAGGAATGGCGACCGTGATGAAAGAGCGCGGAGGAACATTGGTCCATATATCTACGGACTATGTTTTCGACGGCAATGCCTGCGTTCCGTACCGTGAAACTGACCCCACCTGTCCTGTAAGCGTCTATGGCGAAACCAAGCTGAAAGGGGAGCAGGCAATCATTGACTCTGGATGCAATTACTTGATTTTCAGAACATCGTGGCTGTATTCCGAGTGGGGGAAGAACTTCGTGAAGACGATGCTGGGGTTGTTCGCCACCAAGGATAGGGTCAATGTCGTTTTCGACCAGGTGGGCACGCCGACTTATGCGGGCGACCTGGCTGCGGCCGTGGCATACGTTATCGAGAGCGGACAGACAGGAAAGAGCGGAATCTACCACTACAGCAATGAGGGAGTCTGCTCCTGGTATGATTTCGCAAAACGTATCTGCGAACTGAGCGGAAATGCCTGTGAGATTAGCCCTTGCCATAGCGATGAGTTCCCGAGTCCTGTGGCGAGACCACATTATTCTGTACTTGACAAGACATTGGTCAAGACTGTTTTCGGCCTGAAAATTCCACATTGGAACGATTCGTTGGTGGCCTGTCTGAAGAAATTCTGAATCGGCTGTTTCTGAATATTCTTTGTTATATTTTTAACTCCTTTATTTATAGCATATTACAAAGTGGGGGGGGGTAAATGCGCGTGAAATGAACTGAATATGAACCAGTTATTTGACGCAAAAATGGTTGTCAATTACGACTATATTGACTATCTTTGTAGAGTTTTTTTTGACAGACAAAATTCGGGGGCAGAAGTCAATAAATGAAATACAACGATGTTATTATGGAGATTTGTGAGAAAACATCGGACCTGAGCCGTCCTTTTGCCTTTAGAAAAGGTGACGACATAAAATAGAAAACAGTCGATGAAACTGGATAGTACAGATGCGTTTTCTATAGCTTCAGAGCAGAATCCTTCCGAGCGGAAAGCAGTCCGTCCGGAGGTAAGTTCGTGTAAAGACTGGTGCTATGTCTATGTGCATCATGCCAAGCTTCCGGCCATCATGGAACGGTTCGCGAAGGATGGTGTGTTCCATGTCTTTGCACATAAGGCTGTGAATGGCATGCTGTTCATCCAGGGAAAAGTCCGTGCAGTGAAGAAGTTCCTGCAGGACAATTTCCAGTCACTTTATCTCGTAAATGATTGTGGTACAGGACGGGAGGCGATCATCCGCGACAGCGTGATGAAGGCGTTTATGAAGGTTCTCGAGATAGATCCCGACAGAGTCAGATTTATGCTCAAGCCGATTTCCGAATATGCAGAAGGCAATCCTCTTCTCCGTATAACGTCAGGCGTTTTCGAAGGCCTTGAAGGCTATGTCATCCGCATTGACAGGGACAGGAAACTCGTCATGGCTGTGGGAGACAGGACCATCGCCATTTCCGGCGTGAACAAGGAGTCCTTCGAGAAGGTAGAAGACTATGACAGGATGATGGAACTATTGGATAACCATTGATCTCTGAATTTATAACTATTTAAAAAACCAATCGAATACTGATATGAATATTGTACAGAAAATCTCCAATTGGTATTTCTCCGGAAAGGCGCTGCCATATTGGGGACTGCTGATTCTTGATTGCTGCATTGTGGCTTTCTCTGGTTATGTCGGATACTATTTTGATCTGGGAGGGGACGGTTTCGCTGAGAATTTCTGGTCAATGACGGCAGCAAATCTGCTGGCGCTGGTCCCGTTCGCGATATCGTTCAAGCTCTTCCATACCTACTCCGGAATTGTAAGGTACTCGTCATTCATTGACCTTCAGAGAGTTGCGACTGCTGCATTTACCGGTTCAGTGGCATTCTATCTGATAGGATATGTCACCGGAGCAGTATTCCCGAATCAGACGATATTCTATTTTCCTAAGTTAAATACTGCGGTTACCGTCTTCATTCTCAGTACATTGCTGCTGTGGGTGGAGCGTATATTGGTAAAGAGACTTTTCGACTCCTTCCATCTGGACGGCGCCCTCCCTGTGGCCATCTATGGAACCAAGGCGGGCGGAATCAGCATTGCCAAGAGCATTGTCTCCATCAAGGACAAGAAGTATTCGCTCCATGCTTTCGTATCTGACGGACCTGAGATGAGAGGTGCCTACATCATGGGCAAGCCGGTCTATCAGAACGGGGCAAAAATCGCCGAGAAACTGCGTGACGAAGGGGTGAAGGCTCTGCTCGTCTCGCCGCTCAAGACCGAGAGGTTCCGCCAGAATCAGGAAATGGTGGATGATTTCCTCAATGCAGGCCTCAAGATTCTTATGATGACCAATGCCGAGGAATGGGATGGAAAAGACATTTCATTGACACATAATCAGTTGCATGAGGTGGCAATCGACGACCTCCTGCCGAGGGACAAGATCGAGGTGGATATGGAGGCCATCGGAAAACTACTGAAGGGACGCCGGATCCTGATAACTGGCGCTGCGGGTTCCATCGGCTCCGAGATGGTGAGACAGATCGCGAAATTCTCGCCGGCGGAGATGACATTGATCGACCAGGCGGAGACCCCTATGCACGATATCAGGCTGATGATGGCGGAGCATTACCCGCATATCCATAACGAGACCATCGTCACCAGCATTACCAATGCTGAGCACATGGAGCGCATCTTCTCCGAGCACAAGCCTGAATATGTATTCCACGCGGCTGCCTACAAGCATGTTCCGATGATGGAGGACGACCCGGCTATAGCCGTGCAGAATAATATATATGGTACGCGCGTGATAGCGGACCTCGCCGTCAAATACGGAACCAAGAAGTTCGTGATGATTTCTACAGACAAGGCGGTGAATCCGACCAATGTCATGGGCTGCAGCAAGCGTATCTGCGAGATATACTGCCAGAGTCTCAACCAGGCCATCAAAGACGGTAAGGTTCAGGGAGTTACACAGTTCGTCACTACCAGATTCGGAAACGTTCTCGGCTCCAATGGCAGCGTGATTCCTATATTCAAGAAACAGATCCGAAACGGCGGACCGATCACCGTCACCCATCCGGACATCATACGTTACTTCATGCTGATTCCGGAAGCCTGCAAGCTCGTGCTTGAGGCCGGAACCATGGGCAAGGGCGGCGAGATCTTCGTCTTCGATATGGGAAAGCCGGTGAAGATCGTCGATCTGGCCAAGCGTATGATAGCCCTTTCTGGAGCGAAAAATGTGGAAATCCAGTTTACGGGACTTCGTGACGGCGAGAAACTCTATGAAGAGGTGCTCAACGACAAGGAGGAGACCATCCCTACCACCAATCCTAAGATCCTGGTGGCGAAAGTCCTTGAGTATGATTATGATACGGCTTGTGCCAATGAGAAGAGACTCCTCGAGGAATCACGTACTTTCGACGATATGGCCATTGTCCGCATCATGAAGGAGATAGTGCCGGAGTACAAGAGCCGTCACTCGAAATATGAAGTTTTAGAGGAAGCAATATAAATTATGAAAGAGTTCAATGATATCAAAGTGGCTGTCGCCGGAACAGGTTATGTAGGCCTCAGCATTGCTACGCTTCTTTCACAGAAGCATCATGTGACCGCAGTGGACGTCATCCCTGAAAAAGTGGAGAAACTGAACAACAGGATTTCGCCTATCCAGGATGACTACATCGAGGATTATCTGAAGAACAGGAATCTCGACCTCACGGCCACGCTCAACGGCGAGTCAGCGTACAAGGATGCGGATTTCGTGGTGATTGCCGCACAGACCAACTATGACAGCAAGAAAAACTTCTTCGACACGTCACATGTGGAGGAAGTCATTGAACTGGTGCTGAAGGTTAATCCTGACGCGGTGATGGTCATCAAATCCACTGTTCCTGTGGGTTATACTGTATCCGTCAGGGAAAAATTCTCCTATCGTGAACGTCAGGCTGACGGCACGATGAAGGTGGTGACTCCGAACATCATTTTCGCTCCGGAGTTCCTGCGCGAGTCCAAGGCTCTCTATGACAACCTCTATCCGAGCCGTATAATTGTAGGTTTCGAGCAGGGCAATGCTTTCCTCGAAGAGGCTGCGCACACCTTCGCCCGTCTCATCCACGAAGGAGCATTGAAAGAAGAGGTTCCTGTCCTGTTCATGGGCAGCACCGAGGCTGAGGCCGTGAAGCTTTTCGCCAACACTTATCTGGCGCTCCGCGTAAGTTATTTCAATGAACTCGATACCTATGCTGAGATTAAAGGTCTTGACACTCAGTCTATTATAAATGGCGTTTGTCTGGATCCGCGAATCGGCTCCCAGTATAACAACCCTTCATTCGGCTACGGCGGATATTGCCTTCCAAAGGACACCAAGCAGCTTCTCGCCAACTACAATGACGTTCCTGAGAACCTTATCCAGGCCATCGTGGATTCTAACAGCACGAGAAAGGATTTCATTGCAGACCAGGTACTTACCAAGGCAGGCTACTACAGCAGCAACAGCCAGTGGGACAGCACCCAGGAGAAGAAATGCGTCATCGGCGTATATCGTCTGACCATGAAGTCCAACTCGGACAACTTCCGCCAGAGCGCCATTCAGGGTATTATGAAGCGTATCAAGGCCAAAGGAGCAGAGGTAATCATCTACGAGCCTACTCTCGAGAACGGCACTCTTTTCTTCGGAAGTGAGGTAGTCAATGACCTCGCGGCATTCAAGTCCCGTTCGCACTGCATCATTGCCAACCGCTATGACGTCTGCCTCGATGACGTGAAGGACAAGGTCTATACACGCGACATTTTCAAGAGAGACTAAAGATATGCTGGAATACAATATCTCTTTGTACAGAAAGACAGTCCTCGTGACTGGTGCAGCTGGATTTATCGGCAGCAATTTAGTGAAAAGGCTGTTTCATGAATTCAATGGTATTAAAATCGTCGGAATTGATTCGGTAACAGATTATTACGACGTTAATATCAAATACGCAAGACTCGAGGAAATCGAGGCATTGGACAAGGATTGGACCTTCGTGAAAGCGAGCATTGCCGACAAGGACATTGTCAATGACCTTTTCTCGAAATACCATTTTTCTGTGGTGGTGAATCTCGCTGCGCAGGCCGGAGTGCGTTATTCCATAACTAATCCTGACGCGTATATCGAGAGCAACCTGATAGGTTTCTACAATATTCTCGAGGCTTGCCGCCATAATGAGGTGGAACACCTTGTATATGCTTCATCATCAAGTGTTTACGGCTCGAACAAGAAAGTGCCGTACTCCACTGACGACAAGGTGGACAATCCTGTAAGCCTCTATGCTGCGACGAAAAAGAGCAACGAACTGATGGCGCATGCCTATTCTAAGCTCTACAACATACCGTCCACCGGACTGCGGTTCTTCACTGTTTACGGCCCTGCAGGACGTCCGGATATGGCATATTTCGGTTTTACGAACAAACTCGTGAAAGGGGAGACCATCCAGATATTCAACTACGGTAACTGCAAACGTGATTTTACCTATGTGGATGATATCGTGGAGGGAGTCGTGCGTGTCATGCAGCACGCTCCTGAGAAGCAGACTGGAGAAGACGGTCTGCCTGTGCCTCCGTACAAGGTCTATAACATCGGCAACAGTCATCCTGAGAACCTGCTCGAGTTCGTGGATATCCTCCAGCAGGAGCTGCTCCGTGCAGGAGTTCTCCCGCAGGACTACGACTTCGATTCTCACAAGAAACTCGTTCCAATGCAGCCGGGCGATGTTCCGGTAACATACGCAGATACTACGCCGCTCGAAAACGATTTCGGCTTCAGGCCATCCACGCCGCTCCGCGACGGCCTCCGCGCTTTCGCCCAGTGGTACAAGCGCTATTACGGAGAGAAGGAGTAGATGAACGACTTCGTGGCGTCGATAATGCTGATGGGGGCAGTTGCATCGACAGACGGTTATCTTCCATACTGGATGACGACCAATCAGTATGGACTGATGCCTGAGCGCAGAGGGGGACTGGCACTGTTGCAGGTTTATTCTCTGAGTGACTAGTCCAGGACTATCCAGTACAGCTGCGGCGTTTCATTGGCGACCAATGCCTATCATAATCCACTCGACCCGTCATCCCGGACGGTCAATCTGATGGCCGATGAACTCTATGGCTCAGTCAGGTGGAAACTCTTGACTCTGGACATTGGCATAAAACATAGAGAGAACGACTTTATCGGCGCATCGCGGGAATTGGGCTCATTGTCAGTGACCGGCGGACATCTTGCGGAGACGGGAAACGCACGCTCGATGCCCGGTTATCTCCTCAGTTTGGAGCCCGTCGCCTTGCCATGGACAAGAGAGCATCTGTGGCTTTATGGTGCGTACGGCGATTATATGACGATGGACGACCGCCATGTCGAAGGTGCATTGGTCCACAGAATGAGGGTGGGGCTGCGATATGCCGCGACAGACAGGCTGTCATTCGACGCGGTGATTGACCACTACGCGATGTGGGCAGGTCATCATCCGACAGATGTCAGCTATCCGGTGACGATAAAGAACTATATCAAGGTGGTGACCGGCCGCCATGCAGGAGAAGGCGGAACCATGAGCGACAGGCTGAACGTCATCGGGGACCAGGGAGGAAGCGAGATTTTCAGGGTTACATATCGTGCCGACAAATGGACTGTCACGGCCCAGCACGACATACCGTACAATGATGGCTCTGGAATGGGATTCTACAATTTCCCCGACGGAGTCAATACGCTGTCATTCAGTTTTACTGACAAGAACAGATGGGTTAGCGACATCCTGTATGAACACCAATATACGCTGTACCAGTCGGGACCGATAAACGGCGAGTTGTTCGATGACAAAGGCAATTCGCTGACGCCGCCCGGAGTATCTACGGTAGGCATCGATGACTACTTCGCCAACGCCTATTACAAATCCGGCTGGACCCATCACGGAAGGGTAATCGGCGACCCGCTGTTCCTGCCGCGTGGTGTTCACGAGCAGACGTGGACTTCAGCCCGGATAAACCGCGGCATAGAGAACAATCGCGTGAAGTCGCATCACCTTGGCCTCGGCGGAAAACTTTTCCGCAAGCATCCATATAAACTGATGTTGACGTACTCCAAGAATTACGGCATCTACGCTGCCCCCTACGCAGGTGAGTCTCAGATCCAAAAGCCCTGGGGAACGGTCCATGAAACCGGTCTGAAGCAGATTTCCGCCGCCTTCACAGGCCAGCTCGAATCTGTCTTTCGCATCCCCGGCCTCTCCGTCCTGTACGGCCTCTACCTCGACAAGGGCCAGCTCTACCAGGACGCCATCGGCCTCACCGTCGGTGTCAGATACACCCTCGGCCGCGGGGAAGTGAAACATAATGAAACTTCTCATAAACCTTTGTAATATTGGGATTTATGAATATCTTTATGTAAAGAATTTGATGATATGTTGGGAATTAAAGTATAATAAAACCGCAAGGAGACATCTCTTAAGAGATATCTCCCATTGGCAATTTGTTTTATCGTCATCGAAAAATTCGATCGTTAGTTTAACCTTTTTCATTGTATATAAAAATTGTGATTGTAAAAAGGATATTGGCCTCTCGAAATAATCTAGACCATCCGAGTTGTAGAGTAAAAAAAGAAGAGCAGTTGCTAGGGACAACTACTCTCTTAATTTCGAAAAAGATTAAAGTCTAACCCCTCAAATCCAAATCACATTTTTTATATCTGGAGGCAAAGATATGAAAATTTCTTTGGAAATCAATGTTTGGTAAAAAAAGAAATGGAAAAGACACCTGAATTCGATTATTCAGATGTTCCAGACTACACCGACGAAAACGTAAGCACGAAAGTCGTGAAGATAATCCAGAGCTACGTGGGCGTGGTGAACAAGTTGGTTTGGAGGAAATTCTGATCATTGTGCTCTCAAACAGTGCATTTTACGATGAGTAAGAAGATCAAACTATTATAATCTTTTGGAATATTGGGATTTATGAATGTCTTTATGTGAAGAATTTGATGATATGTTGGGAATTAAGGACCATAGCTTTATCGTAACAGGAGAATTTGCTGCAGCAGTCAGGAAAGCAGCAAAGGCCTCTGTCATTGCAAACTCTAAACAGGTATCTCCCAAAAAAGATTCGGGAGAAAAGAAATATCATTTCGATTGGAAATGATGATTTAGTTTGTGATGTGGGGACAATGTTCAGAGCGCTAAAGATGGCTTTGAAGTATTTGTTGGACAATCAGTACAAGACGGATATTTCTGAACTGACACGGATTTTTGGTGGTGAGGCACAAGGGACGAAACACCTACTGTAAGGGGGAGGGTAAGCTGATTTTACTCATTTCGTAGAATGTTGTAAACACAAAAGAGTGGCGAATCTAGATTTAAGGTTGTTTTGGTGATTTTCCACTCAAAGAGTGCAAAATATCGCAGATTTATGTTCTCTAAATGTGCATTTTACGTTCTTTGCGACACTTAGATTGAAAACTAACGATGACAAATTATAGAAAATGATACAAATTACAGACAAGAAAGAGTGTTGTGGATGTAACGCTTGTGGCGATGTGTGTCCAAAAGGCTGTATTTCTTTTAAGGCTGACAATGAAGGATTTTTGTATCCGGAAGTAGATACAGATACTTGTATTGATTGTCATTTCTGCGAGAAAGTCTGTCCTATTTTACAACCGGCAGATAATGTTGTGCGCTATGAAGAACCTAGAGTCTTTGCTGCGTACTCAAAAGATGATATGATTCGCACTGACAGCACATCAGGTGGCATCCATTCTATGCTTGCAAATGCTATGTATGCAAAAAATGCATATATAGGAGGGGCTGTTTATAATGATGATCATACAGTATCACAGATTGTCGATTCCAATCCACAACGCCTGGAAGAGATAAGAAGCAGCAAGTACCTTCAAAGCAATGCGGAAGGTGTTTATAAGAAGATTAAACATCTTCTGAAAGAGGGCAAAGAAGTGTTTTTCTGTGGTTGCCCGTGTCAAGTGCAAGCTCTCTATAAAGTGCTGGGAAATAAGGAATATGACAATCTTACAACGTGTGACTTCATTTGTCGAGGCGTCAACTCTCCTAAAGTATTCGTCAAGTATATGGATATGCTTGAACGCCAGTTCGGAGCGAAAGCAACGAAGATTAAATTTAAAGCAAAAGAATGGGGTTGGCATAACTTTTCAATGCGAGTGAATTTTGCTAATGGACAAGAATACTGTAAAGACCGTTATCATGACCTGTTCTTTATCGGCTATCTGCAAGCAAATCTTCTCACTCGACCTTCCTGCTATGATTGTCATTTTAAGGGCTTTCCACAAAAAGCAGATATCACCCTTGCGGACTTCTGGGGCATTGAAAACATTGATAAGACGATGGATCAGGATAAAGGCACCTCTCTTGTTATGATAAATTCTGACAAGGGAATGGATCTTTTTGAATCCATCAAGAATAATATTAACTGGAAAGAGTTTACAATGACTGATGCTCGTAGAGGAAATCCAGCTATGGACACGTCAATTAAAACACTCAAGCCAAATCGAGCAGAATTTTACGAAGCTATAGATAAGGAGCCTTTTGAGAATGTTGCAAAAAATTTTTTCCCTTCTGTGCCAACGAAATTAACTTATATAAAGAAAAAGATATTTGGTTATTTATTGGGTTTAAGGCGTGTCCTCTCGCTATGTAGAATTCTGGGCATGTCATTTAATGCATGGTCCACTTTCTTGTCTATCAATTTCATATCGTCAAAGGTTATCAAAACTATGCGTATCCCGTTCTTGAATACCAGTCGGACTGTAGTTCAAATGAATGCGGGCGCTCAAATGATTTTGAAAGGAAAACTAACCGTAGGCGCAAAACAAGTAAAGAAGTCACGAACTGAGACTCGTATCTTATTGGAGAATAATGCGAAAATGACTGTGGACGGAGGATTTGACGTATATGCAAATTCGTATATCCGTGTATTTCCGAATAGTCATTTAATCCTTCATGGCGGTTTTATCAATGAAAATGTTCAAATATCTTGTGGTGAAACTATAGAGATAGGTGAAGGTGCTACAATTGGTCGTGATGTATGTATTCGTTCGTATGACGGTCATACTATCGAAGAAGATGGTTATAAGATAGCAGAACCTATCAAAATAGGCAGACATGTTTGGATAGGTCAAGGAGCAACAATTCTCAAGGGAGTTACTATAGGAGATGGAGCAATAGTCGCTTCTGGAGCAATAGTTACGAAGGACGTGCCGGCACATTCCATCGTAGGTGGAATCCCCGCTAAAGTTATCAAAGAGAACGTAAAGTGGCATAAATAATGGCGACATCAGTATCTGATAATAAACGTATTGCCAAGAACACCATATTCTTGTATATAAGAATGATGGTGGTCATGCTTGTTTCACTTTTTACGTCCAGAGTCATTCTTAACACTTTAGGTGCTACCGACTATGGCATATATAATGTCGTTGGCGGTATTGTCACTATTGTTAGCTTTCTTAATAGCGCACTAGGTGCGAGTACCAGTCGGTTTTTAACATTTGCCTTAGGAGAGAAAAATATACAGAAACAAAAGTCCACTTTTGGAGCTTGTCTTAATTTACATATAGGCATTGCATTGCTGGTGTTGATATTGGGCGAGACGGTAGGTCTGTGGTTCTTTTATGAGAAAATGGTTATACCTGACGAACGAATGGTTGCTGCATTTTGGGTATATCAGTTTTCCATTCTTACTACAATGGTAAGTTTTACTCAGGTACCATATAACGCATCTCTCATTGCGCATGAAGAAATGTCGATATACGCATATGTTGGGTTATATGAAGCAATATCACGTCTTATTATCGCCTATCTTATAACTATTTCGCCTATAGACAAACTTGTTTTCTATGGGTTGCTGCTTCTGATTAACACGATAGTGGTACAGTTATTTTACAGGTGGTATGCGGTAAAACACTTTGAAGAATGCAGATTCTCTCTCGTAAAAGACAAGGTATTATACAAACGACTTTTAAGTTATGGTGGATGGGATCTATTCGGCAATCTTGCATTGGTATGTCAAGGAGAGGGTGTCAATCTGTTGCTAAATGTCTTTTTCGGTCCCGTAGTTAATGCTGCACGTGCTATTGCATTTCAGATCCAAGGAGCCGTAACCCAGTTTGTCAGCAATTTCATGACTGCAGTTCGGCCACAAGTTATCAAGAACTATGCAGAGGGGAATGTTGATAAGATGTACACAATGACATTTTATGCGGCTAAGTTTTCATATATATTGATGCTTGCGCTTGTTGTGCCCATCATCTATGAGATACGTTTTATTTTGGGCATTTGGTTGGGTGATGCTGTTCCTGATGAAACAGCTTTGTTCGCTGTTATTGTCCTTATGACTTACACATGGAGAACATTTCATATCGCAGCACTGATGCCCTATCATGCCATTGGAAAGATAAAAACTGGCAATGTTACAATAGGTTCTTTGATGATTGCAACACTGCCTATTGGATATGTGCTTTTTAAATGTGGTTGCCCTGCATACTCCGTATTCTTGGCGATTTTCGCCGTTGAAATAGTTAGCATGTTTGCCATTTATTGGCTTATCCACAGATATGAGTATTTTCCTTATAAATATGTATTTACCAAGATTTTAATACCTTGCGGATTAGTGACAGTATTTACCATGATCGTACCTGCATTTATTACTCATCTTATGAACGATGGTTGGGCTAGACTCATCATTGTTGGTATCTCGACTGAATTCTCATTGCTGCTATCTGCATTATATTTAGGTCTAAATAAGGAAGAACGGACAAGAATATTTTCATTTATTAAAAATAAATTTGCACATCAATAACATGTCACTAAAAAGAATAATTAAATCAATACTATCAACAGTTCAACCTAAGAGAATTGTGACTGCCAATTTTACATTCAAGAATGATGAAACATGTATGGCAGATAAAATAGTTCTCGTAACAGGAGGAGGCAGCGGATTCGGTTTTGCCATAGCAAAGCGCTTCGTTCAATGTGGAGCGAAGGTAATCATTACAGGTCGTAATGAACAAAAATTAAAATCTGCTGTCCTGTCATTGGGTAAAAACGTATCCTACCTTGTCTGGGATTTATGTAATGTCTCTATAGCTAGAGAGAAAATGAATGAGGCGAATGCGATATATGGGCCGATCAATGTTGCAATCAATAATGCCGGCGTCTGGACCTCGACAAAATGGAAAGATATAAATGAGGCAGAATGGAACAAAATACTTGATACTAATCTCAAAGGTTTGTTCTTTATCTGTCAAGCAGAGGGAGAGGCGATGGCAAATAGCGGTACTATTGTCAGTAAGATAATCAATATAACATCCATTGAGGGTGTACGAGGCGGTTTTGGACCTTACTGGGCATCCAAATGGGGTGCAAATGGTATAACTCGTGGAATGGCCAAGGAATTTATAAAGAATAATATAGTTGTAAATGCTATTGCACCAGGGATGGCCATTACAAATATCAATCCAAATCTGCCAAAGGATGGAAACCTTAACTTGCCCTATAATTTAAACGGAAGATTCGTGACCGTCGAAGAAATAGCCGAGGCTGCATGTTTCTTGGCTTCAGATGCATCAAATAGTATTGTAGGGCAGGTAATAGTTATCGATGGAGGAATGGCATTGAATTGAATATGACAATCATTCTTTTAATATTAACGATATCAGGCATTACTATGCTATTTATAGCTAATGCCTTGTACAAGCGTACTAATCATTTTAATAATCAGTTTGTAGATGTACGCAAATATTGGAATATGGCGACATTTCCCAAGAACTTGCAAATTGTAAATCTTGGTAGTAATCATCCAAAATTTGGATTTGACTATTCTGAGACCAGCGTCAATGCTATGAACTGTGCTGTCGGTCCACAAACTCTAGAATACGATTTTGCTATTTTACGAAAAATAACGCCAAATTTGGCTTCCGGAGCTATAGTAATAATTCCTATATGTCTTTTAAAGTTGTTTCTATATCGTCAAAAATCCAGAAGCACACATGCAAAGTATTATACCTTTCTGCCCAAGGAAGATATAGTGAATTATAGCAAACTGGAACAAATACGATTCATTAGATTTCCGCTTGTTTTTAATCCGCGCTTGCTAAGATATATTATTCGTGACGTTCCGAAAGATGCCCGTCTAGAACTGACAGAGAATCCAATGAAGGATATGACCGCTCTCAATAAAGATGCAGATCATTGGATTGACTGTTGGAATCGAGAGTTTAATATATCATTACCTACGCCAAAGCTCTCTTACGAGAATGTGAGTGATATTAAACAAAACATACTTATTCTCCGTGAAATGCTGGAGTACTGCAAATCGCAAGGCTTTAAACCATTAATTATGATTCTTCCTGTAACGGAGAATCTTTCATCTCGTTTTACTGATGAGTTTTTTCAAGACCATATCTTCAGATATATTGAGGCTGCCAATGCGATTAATGCACCAATTCTGAATTACTTGAAAGATGAGCGTTTTACGGCTCCCGAACTTTATATTAACAGCTTTTTTATGAATAAAAAGGGAAGGCATTTATTTACTAAGGAGATTATAAACCTTATAATGGATAAGACTTATGAAAATAGGAATACTGACACAACCACTTCATTCTAATTATGGAGGACTGCTGCAGAATTATGCTCTTCAACAAATACTCCTTCGAGCAGGATTTGAAGTCGAGACTATAAATTGGTGTGGGACAAAAGGAATTCGCCAATCTTTATACCAGATAAAATTACGTATTTTTCATGCAATATTTCCAAAACAATATTCAAAGCCCAAGTATTCTCCTAGTTCTAACGAACTTTCTGTAATTAGACGCAATACAAATTATTTCATACGTAAATATATAAATCACACAAAAGTGGTTTCTTCTAAGGACATGTTTGCAAAACAAGCTGATTCTGGTAAATATGATGCTTTTGTGGTTGGAAGCGATCAGTGTTGGAGGCCTTGCTACAACTCTTTTCTCACTTCAATGTTTCTTGACTTTGTTCAAAACAAACAAGTAAAGCGCATAGCATATGCTGCATCATTTGGAACAGACAAATGGGAATTCACTCCCCGGGAGACTGACGTTTGTGCTCCTCTAGCAAAGAAGTTTGACCTCATAACGGTACGGGAGGATTCGGGAATTGAACTTTGTAAGAAATATCTTGGAGTAGACGCTATCCACGTACTTGATCCGACAATGCTTCTTACCAAAGAAGATTATATACATTTGATTGAAGCGGAGAATGAACAACCTTCAGAAGGCACACTTTTTAATTATATTCTGGACCCCGATGCAAACAAGGCATCCTTTATCAAAAAAGTAGCCACAGAGACAGGTTTAAAAGTGTTTCAGGTGCTTCCAAAATGTCAGACAGAAACTCGGACAAAGAAGGACGTTAGAACCCGAATTGAGGATTGTGTATTCCCCGGAGTCACAACATGGCTTCGAGCATTTATGGACGCGAAAATGACCATTGTTGACAGTTTTCACGGAATGGTATTTTCAATTATCTTCAATAAGCCTTTTTGGGTGATAGGGAATGCTCAAAGAGGTATGACTCGCTTTACATCTTTATTAAAGACGTTCCACCTAGAAAATAGACTGCTGGATGCTGATAATCTTGACAATACCAATTATTACGAAGTTATCGATTGGAGCAAGGTTAATGACATCATTGCAAAGAAAAGAGAAGAAAGCGTGTCTCTGTTATTAAATAATTTACAGAAATAATATGCCAAAAGTAAGTATTATAGTTCCTGTATATAACACTGAGAAATATCTACGAGCATGCATCGATAGTATTTTGGCACAAACATTCACTGAATGGGAACTGATACTTGTAGATGATGGGAGTCTAGATAGTTCAGGGGATATATGCGATGTATATGTAGCAATAGATTATCGTATACGCGTTTTTCACAAGAAAAATGGAGGAGTCAGTTCAGCACGTAATTTAGGATTGGAAAAGGCACAAGGAGAATGGGTGACATTCATCGATGCAGATGATTATATATTACCTGATTTTATTAACGGCCTGTATAAACCAATCGGGGAAGGCGAGGTCGTTGATTTTGTTCATGGAGGATGCTATAATGTTAAGAATGATGAAATTGTAAGTGTCAATCAAGCCTATGACAACTATATTGGAGATAATCCTGGATATGTTTTTAAAATGTTTCGTGGGTTGACATTCTCTAAACTATTCAATTTAAATACCATTAATCATGGCCTCGATGGCCATCCGCTTCGCTTTGATGAAGATATGAAAATAGCTGAAGATATGGCTTTTACAATGGATTACTTGCTTATGGTAAAAAGATATGCTTTTGTTGCAGAAAGAGGGTATTGTTATAGAATTGACAATATGTGTTCTGCTACAAAAGCTAAACGAACTGTAAAATATGAAATAGAACTACATTCCTTTCGTCATTTGTATAACTCTACGATTTCCTTTATTAACAAATATAATTTAGGAATAGAAGATAGTAAATTGAGATTACAACAAAGAGGCGAACAAATGGCAGAAACTTGTCTATCTTTATATAAAAATGATTTCAATCGTTCAGAACGTTTAAAGCATTTGAAAGAGGATTTTGTAAAAGAAGAATGCGATACTTTACATTATGCGAGTTTACATCCATTAAAAAGCGCATTGTTTAAATTGCTTATAATTAAGCAATTTGCATTGTTTGATATATTTGCTTTTATGATATTTAAATTTTTAAAAAGATGAATATACCGGTTATATTTGCTGGTGGGTCAGGTAAAAGAATGAACACCAAATCAAAGCCCAAACAGTTTTTAGATTTGAATGGCAAGCCAATAATCATTTACACTATTGAGCTATTTGATAATCATCCTAATATTGATGGTATCGTTGTCGTATGTATAGAAGATTGGATACCATATTTAAAAAAGATGTTGAACAAATTCGAAATCAGTAAGGTAATAGCTATTGTTCATGGAGGAAAAACGGGACAAGAGTCTATATTTAATGGTTTGTGTGCAGCTGAGAAATACGCAATTGAGAAAAAGGATACGGACACAATTGTTTTGATACATGATGGTGTACGTCCTTTAATAACGGAAAAAACTATTACTGACAATATTGAAAAGGTTAAGGAGTGCAATAGTTGTATTACATGTGTTCCTGCAACAGAAACTTTTGTTGTCAGTAGGAAAGACGGAATGTTAGATATTCCAAATCGAGCAGATTGCAAACTGGCGCGTGCTCCACAAAGTTTTTATTTAAAAGACATAATTAGCGCACATAGAAGAGCTCAAAGTGAAGGCCTTCCGGATTTTATTGATTCATGTTCTATGATGAGTCACTATGGTTATAAACTGGGAATAATTATAGGGCCAATGGAGAATATTAAAATTACTACTCCTACAGATTTTTTTGTGCTTCGTGCAATGATAGAAGTACATGAAAATCAGCAAATATTTGGGTATTGAATATGAATAGAATATTAATAGAGGATATAGATGATTTTGTTTCTTCTTTTGAACTGACCGAACACCTTAATTGTTCAAAATTTCTCATAACTGGTGCTACCGGTTTGATTGGCTCCACTCTTGTACATTGCCTTTTAGCATTAAACAATGGAATATCAATAACTTGCCCCGTAAGAAATATTGTTAAGGCAAAAAAAAATGTTTTGCGATGAATTTTCCAGAATTAATTTTGTGGAAACAGAATTATTGCCTTTTTTGAATCAACTTACAATAAGTGATGAATATGATTATGTGGTTCATTGTGCATCTCCGACTGCTGGCAGTTATATGAAAGAGCACCCTGTAGAAACATTTGAACTAGCTGTAGAATCAACTAAGGCTCTTTTAAATTATTGTAAAACTACAAACATTAAAAGCATGGTTTTTCTTTCATCGATTGAGTATTATGGACAAATTCTCGATGATAGAATTATTACAGAAGATGTTTTAGGTTATATTGATTCATCAGATTCGAGAAGTTCTTATCCAATAGGGAAGAGGGCTTCAGAGTTTATGTGTGCTTCGTATGCTAAAGAATTTAGTTTAAATGTAAAATGTGCAAGACTTACTCAGACTTTTGGCGCAGGAGTTTCATCCGATGATAATAGAGTCTTTGCCCAATTCGCAAGGAGTATAATTCAAGGAACTGACATAGTCCTACATACTAAAGGCGAATCAGCCAAACCTTATTGTTATACAACGGATACTGTTTCTGCGATTCTCTATATTTTACTTAAAGGGGAATCCGGAGAGTCTTACAATGTAGCTAATACGAATACATTTATAAGCATTAAAGAAATGGCTGAATTTCTGACAGAAAGATTTAATCCTTCTGTTAAAATTATTATTGAAGAAAATAATGATATGGGTTATGCACCTGTGACAAAATTAAATCTCTCAACAAAGAAAATAGAGTCATTAGGCTGGAAACCACGGAAGGATCTTTATAGTATGTTTAAGAATCTATTACTGTCAATGAAATGTAACAATTAAGAAGTCGCTTTCTTATTGAAAATGTCTATTTTAATCTAACAAATAAAAATATGAATATAACAGAAATAGCTTATTGTGCAGCAAAAATACCTGGTATTAAATGGTTGTTACAGCCTTTTTATTATAGATATAAAGAGTATCGTCAAAATAAGGTTATTGAGAATTTTAAGTTGCATGGAATGGATGTCATACAAGAATTTGATGAGATTATGACTTCCAACAACTACCGTTATTTCCTGATTTTCGGTTCCATGTTAGGAGCTGTCAGAGAACATGGCTTAATAAAACATGATTTGGATTTTGATACTGCAATGTGGTATGAAGATTATAATGACCAGCTTCTACCAACATTAGAACAAGCAGGATTCAAACTCAAACATTCATTCGTTGTTGATGGTGGCAAGAACGGAATGGAATGGACGTTGGTAAAAAATGGCGTAAGTGTTGATATTTTTTTCATTTATCCGGCCATAACTACAGATCCCTATTGTTGTGATTTTCCTTTTTCTACGAAGGAAACAGATTGTGTCTCATGGAATCAATTAATGAATAAATATGGTGGAGTGACACCAAGACGAGTTGAATTACCATTTACAAAAGAATATATAAGGGTCCCATTTGAGAAGCTCTTGTTACCGATACCCGTAAATGCAGATGAGATACTTGCTACTCATTATGGCAAGAATTATATGACTCCTATTAAAAACTGGGTACGAGATGAGACAAAAGAGCCCGCAAAGCATTTGGTAATGTGGAAAGATAAATTAGCCATTTTTACAGAATTCGCAAAATAGAGGGATTATGTTGCCTACCGAACAAACAGCATTATTAGTGTTATTGAATATCATAATGATTGGATGTAATTATTTAGTGCTGAAAAATTCGTTAAGAACTCCATACCACACGACAAAAGGAAAGTACTATTTAGGAGTGTTATTGTGCTTGTTATTTTGCTTGTTCTCATTTTGGGGAACAGACTGGTTTCACTATCTTGAGACTTATGATATCATAAGGGTAGGGTATGAAACTAATTTGGAAAATGTTTATGTATGGATTATTCAGAACTCTCCTAGTTATCTTTTTTTTAGACTAGTAGTATGGGGAATTGCTTTGTATCTATTCATAAAAACGACAAATAATCTATCGGTCTCAAAAGAACTAGTATTATTCTTCTTTAGTACTATATATATAATATGGTTTGCTTATGCTCGTGCGACTTTGGCAATGGTGATAGCTTTTTATGGATATTCACTCATTACCAAAAATGATCATAATTTGAAAAGTGTGGTACTTGGAATAGTCGTACTTTTATCTTCTTATTTTTTTCATAAAACTTCAGCTTTTGCTATTGGTGTAGTTGCTCTTGCCATGCTGTTAAAGAGATATTCTCGTTATGCGATATGGATTCTTCTTATAACTTTTCCTGTAGGAATTTTGTGTGCAAAAATTGGGGTGGCTGATTTTATGATGATGGATACTGGAGGAGAAGGAGATATGTCTTCATATATGGCTGCGGGACAGAGATATATGGAAAAGGATTTATATAAACAAGGAATTGGAGCCATTCTTAGTAGTATATTAGAACGTATGCCCTACTATTTAACCATGTGTTTAGGCATAGGAATAATAAGACAAAAGCAAGTAAAGATTCCAAATGATATAAAGGCATTTATAGTATTACAAATTTTAATAGTATTGATTTCCTCTATATTTGCTTTTGATTTAGGAATGAATACTAGTACTATTTATGTGCGTTTTCTTAGATTCGCTGCCATACCAACAACAATAGTTATGGCATATCTGTATCAATGCGGTTATAGACCACGGTTTGTAAAATCAACTATCATACTTGCCACATGTGGCACTTTGTATGCATTATTATACTCATTTTATAATGCGGCTTTATGAAATCAAATGGAGGTATCGGGAAATAAATTGTAGTTTTCTAACAGATTAACTGATAATGTGATAGAAATTCCTCAACTATGATAAGGGAAAAGCCCCCCCCCCCTCACACACCACGGCAAACGTGGTGTGGCTGGCGGACCGGATAGAACAAAGAGTGCGTTTGGCGGCTGCCTGACACGGAAAATTGCAGTCAATGCGGGGCTCTTGTTGGGGAACAGTATCTTCGCCACGAAAAACAGACAAGAAATCCGGTCGAAACGATCGGAGACAGATATAAAATTGAAATTTTGATGGGTCGAATGCGGAAATTGAAGGGATTGGTCGCTGCTTCGCTCAGATTGAAAACATTAAGCGACAATCCCTATTTACGATGAAAATACTACAGATACACCATTCGTTAGCATTGGGTGGAATAGAATCAATGGTATGTGCATTGGCAAATGAGATGGTAAAGACAGAAGACGTAACAGTATGCAGTATCTTCAAACCAAAACCCCAAGACGTGTTTTGGAATAAGTTAGATCCATCTATAAAAAAAATCACTTTAGGAAAAACTAAAGAAGGTTTCTCATTAAAGGAGCTATTCTTGATTTTTTATATCATAATTAAAAATAAATATGATGTTGTACATGTTCACAGTAAATTCTATTATTATGCCTTATCAGTAACATTACTTCATCGAAAAACTAAATTCTTTTATACAATCCATTCTGATGCAAAAATGGAGAATTTAGGATGGGACCAAAAATTTTTTTATTGGAAAAGATATTGTTTTAAGAAAGCGTACATACACCCCGTTACAATTTCTGCATCTTCTCAAAAATCATTTAATAATTTGTATCACTGTTATAGTGATCTCGTGTATAATGGAGTAGCTCGCCCCCTTATTACAACTGATGACCCTGTCGCAAAATATAGAATTACAGAAAAAACTAAACTTTTCATACATGCAGGAAGAATCGACACTCCCAAAAATCAACTTGTCCTTTGTAAGGTTTTCAAGAAACTTGTTGATAATGGATATGACGTTGTATTACTAATAGCAGGTTCTAAACAAAAGCAAGATATTTTTAAAACAATTGAGCCATACTTTTGTAATAGAATAAAATATCTTGGTGAGAGAAGTGATGTTCCACAAATAATGGCTTATTGTGATGCGATGTGCCTACCATCTATTTGGGAGGGACTTCCGGTTACACTTTTGGAAGCACTTTCTGTAGGATGTGTTCCGATATGTTCAAATGTGGGTGGCATACCTGATGTCGTGGAATCAGGGGTAAATGGATTTCTATCATCATCCTCCTCGGAAGAGGATTATTATAAAGCTATGCTTGAATATTTTGCAAAATCAGAAGAAGAAATTAAAAAAATAAAGAATACATGTAAAGCTTCATTTGAGAATTATAATATCATTAACACAGCTAAATCATATATCGTATTATATAATTTTTATTAAGGCATGCTGTATTATATAGAAGACATATCTGGAAAAGTCGAAAAATACGATATTGCATTGTTCAATGCAATTAGGTCTGAGGTATCTAAATCTTCTGTGAGACTGCTTTTACCCGGAATTAATTTACTCTCTATAGTCCCCCGAAAGTTTAAAGCTTCGGAAAATATCATAAAAAGAATTCTAAAGGTTGCCGAAGGGCTCTTTAATTATGTGTATACAATGATTAAAGTTGCTTGCACTAAACCCGATGTGCTTCATTTGCAATGGCTTCCTTTTATAGAGTTTAATGGATGTGAGGTTCCAATCCTAAAGAGTATTAAAAGATTATCCCCAAAAACGAAACTAGTCTTAACTATTCACAATATTTATCCTCACAACATGTCTATGAAAGCCAAAAAAAAATATAATATTCGATTTCGAGAAGCATGCGCATTATTTGATGCTTTCATTGTTCATACGAATATTAGTAAAGAGGAAGTTATTTGTGAGTTTGGACTAATTCCAGATAAAGTTAATGTATGTTGTCATGGCGTATTTGAGCCAAAGAGTATTAAAATAAACACCACCCGCAGAAAGGAAGGAAAGTTACATATTCTCCAGTTTGGGGGACAGTCATACTATAAAGGAACCGACCTTCTGGTAGATGCTGTTTGCGGACTTGATGAAAGACATAAAGCAAAGATAGAAACACATATTGTTGGTGGTATTAGTAGCCATTTTCTTGAAGAGTTGAAAACTAAAGACAAAGATTCTCTTATTAAGTGGAAACCGTATTTTTTAGATGATGACGAACTTTATCAGGAAATAAATGATTCTGATATTATTGTTCTTCCTTATAGGGCAATTTCTCAAAGTGGAGTGTTGCTCCTTTCTATATACTTTGGTAAACTGATAATATGTTCAGATCTTCCATCGTTTAAGGAAACTATGAGGGGGCAGGAGGGCGATAAATTAGATGATAGCCTTTTTTTCAAGAGTGAAGATGCTGATTCATTAAAAAAAATACTTACACGTTACATCGATAAAAACATAAACGAAAAGGATGTTCAAGATAGAGTGCAGCATTTGAAGAAACTTTATTCTTGGACAAATGCCGCAAAATCCACATTAGATGTATACAATAAACTAACTAATATATGCAAATAGTACTATTGTCAGGGGGGTCAGGTAAAAGGCTTTGGCCTCTTTCAAACAGCGCAAGAAGTAAACAATTTCTTCCTTTGTTAGAAAGAAAGGAAGGAGTTATGGAGTCAATGGTCCAACGAGTGGTGCGACAAGTACGTGAAGCTAATCTTACTGATGAAATAACTATCGCCACAAACGCTAACCAACTTGATATAATCACCAATCAATTAGGTGATAGTGTTACGGTTGTAACAGAACCTGAACGTCGCGATACATTTCCTGCCATAGCTCTTGCCACAAGTTATCTTAAATACTCTAAAGGTTGCTCTAATGAAGAAGTCGTTGTAATTATGCCTTGTGATCCTTATACTGAGGCTGGGTATTTTCAAACAATTGGCAAGATGGTAGAGTGTGTAGAAACTAATATTGCAGACCTCGTTCTTATGGGCATTACCCCATCTTATCCTTCGACTAAGTATGGGTATGTCGTACCAGATAGTTCAGAGACACGTAAGGACGTTCTGAAAGTTTTAAAGTTTACTGAAAAACCATCAGTTGAAGTTGCAGAAGAACTTCTGAAGTACAGGGCTCTTTGGAACGGAGGTGTCTTTGCTTTTCGCTTGGGGTATATTATGAATATCGTGCATAAGTATATACAGACAGATTCTTTCAGTGTTATTCGCAATCAGTATAATGTGTTTCCAAAGATTAGTTTTGACTACGAAGTTGCTGAAAAAGCACATTCTGTAGCAGTCGTTCCTTTCACTGGTAATTGGAAAGACTTGGGTACTTGGAATACTCTTACAGATGAGCTTTCTTGTCCAATCATTGGTAATGCTGTACTGGGGACTCATTGTAAGAATACTCATGTCATTAATGAACTTCAAATTCCAATTTATGTTGATGGCCTCAAGGATGTGGTGGTGGCGGCTTGTGCAGATGGTATTCTTGTGTGTGAAAAAGAATATTCAGAGGGAATTAAAGATGCTGTGGAAAATCTTTCATCTCGCCCTATGTATGAGGAACGTCGTTGGGGTACTTATCGTGTGCTTGACGATAGCATCTATGATGATGGTTGCTGTTCTCTTACAAGGAGTATAATTATTAACCCAGGTAAATATACCTCTTATCATATTCATCATCATCGCACAGAAACGTGGACTTTTGTTGCAGGCGAAGGTGTATGTGTTATTAATGGTAATGAACAATATGTCAAAGCTGGAGATACTGTGATTATTCCCAAAGATCATAATCATGCTGTTAAAGCTGTTACGAAACTTACTCTTATAGAGGTGCAAAGTGGTAGGTCTCTTATAGCGGAAGATATAGAAAAAATCGAATGGAATTGGAGTAAATGATAGTTTATCCGTCCGCACGAGTGGTCGCATGGAGCGATATAGAGCGATACCATCGGGCGTAACAAGGTAATGAGAAATCATAAAAGTGGTTAACCTACTGAACGATAGTGGGCAAACGGTATTAGAGCTTTTCAATTAAAGTATTAAGAGATTTATATTATCAATTTTTCAATTATGGCATTTGAAATAGATTTATTACCAGTAGGTTCTGAAAAGAAGAGTGGTGATTGTATTGCTATGCGATACGGCGACTTAGTAAAAGGAAAAGAGAAGCAAACTGTCATTGTTGTAGATGGTGGTTATGCAGATACTTGGAAAGACACGTTGAAACCTTTCCTTCGAAAATATTATAATTGCGAGATAAATGGCAAACTACATATAGATTTAGTTATTCTGTCTCATCCGGACTTGGATCATGTTTCTGGATTGGTAGAAATGGCAAAAGATGATGAGGTTGAAATTGGTATGATTATGATGCATAGACCTTGGGAGGAGCTTTCACCATCGTGGTTTAGGGATGGTAGAATTACTAAAGATTCACTAAAAGATAGATTAGGAGATGCTTTTGAAAAAGCTAAAGAACTTGATGATGCAACCAGAAATGTAACTAAACCCAAGTTGAATGTGGGTACATGTAATCATAATGGTGCATCAATAACAATATTAGGTCCTACATCAGAATTTTATAAAACTTGTATTGCGAATTGCGAAAAGACACCACAACAAGGAAAACTTGTGAAAAATCTTCCTCAGGCTCAAAGTGGAAATGGTGCGATAGCATTTGAACCTTATGTGAAGGGTAAAATAAAATGGGACGATAGCGAGAGTACGTCTCCCATAAATGAGTCCAGCTTGATTATTTTATTTGAGTATGAGGGTACAAAGGTTTTGTTTACGGGTGACGCTGGCAAGGAAGGTTTGAGAAAAGCGATAAAATATGCTCATGATAATAATATAAAAATAAATGACTGTTCGATTATAAAAATGCCGCATCATGGTAGCCGAAAGAATGTTAATCCTGCCATCATGGATGCTTTCGTTGGAAGTAGAGCACTTTATTATTCATGTGCTTCAGATGATTTAGGGCATCATCCTTCGCAGAGACTTATAAACTTGATGAATGAGAAAAAATTCAAGCAATTTAGTACAAGTGGAAGTCCATTGCATTGTGGAATAAATGCTCCAGATCGAGGTTGGAAACCTGCTTCTGAATTTATCTCCTCTGATAAGATAGAAAAATAGATATGACGACTAATAAGACAGTATGTATAGATTTAGATGGCACCCTTATTCATTATGAAGAATGGCTAGGTGAGGAGCATTTTGGGCATCTCTTGCCTGGCGCTTCGGATGCTACAAAAATCTTGCATGAGAAAGGATGGTATATTATAATCTATACGACAAGGGCTAATAAAAGTATATTGACCAAATTCTTGTCGGATAATAAAATAGAATTTGACGCCATCAACGAAAATCCTTGTCAACCTCAAAATGCAAAAGGAGGAAAGCCTATAGCAGATGTCTACGTTGATGATAGGGCATTGTGCTTTAAGGGTAATTGGCAGCAAACTGTCAAAGAAATTACAGAATTCAAGCCTTGGGAAAAAATGGAAGGCCATAAGAATGATAATAGTCAATACCCTAAGCAACTGTTAATAAACGATTTTCAGCAAGCGTTTTATATGCTTCGTCATTATGACGACGTAAACTGGAACTTGACAAAGTTTTCTTTTGGCCAAATACTTGTTTCATTAGGAGCATGTTGGACTGTCTTTTTCGAGGCGAACAAGTCAGACGCTTTGCCCATATTGAAATCGTATTATTCTTTAGGTTTATTCGTCCTATTGATTTTGTCTGCAGCGTTTACACTTATCTCTATTTTAGGTATTTGCAAGAACAGAACATATTTTGTAAAAGTTAGTCGTTATATTAACGAGCACAGAAAGTTTGCTTTGGATAATAGTGAATTATGTTTTCACAACGTTAGTAAAATGTGGAATGACCCAGAAATGCCTAAGAATTTAGATTGGGGTAGTACGCAGCTATTTTGTTTGTATTTGCTTTGTGGTTGCTATATCTTGGAGGTGTTTCTTGCAGGGGTAATGGTATATAATATGCCTTTCATCTTTTTGAAAGCAGTTAGTATGGTTTCACTAATTGTTATATGTATATCAATATGTGGATTCTCTATATGGAAATCTCTAAAGGAATAGATGTTTACTAGTGCTCCCTTTTTCTTTTGTGATTATCCCTATTCGAATGGCAATATTGCGCAGTGCAATACTGCGATGGGGAACTTCAAATATAATTTTATTATGCAAGACTACGGATTGGTATCTATCATCACTCCCACATGGGCATGTGCTGATTTTATAGCAGAGACAATAAAGAGTATTCAGGCGCAGACATACCAGAATTGGGAACTGCTTATACAAGATGACTGCTCGAAAGATAACACATTAAAGGTCGTAACGCCGTTAATGGAGGCTGACAAACGAATCAAGTATGAGTGCAATCCTCAAAACTCAGGTGCCGCCATTACCAGAAATAATGCTTTACGCAGAGCGACTGGGCGGTGGATTGCTTTTCTGGATTCGGATGATTTGTGGGAGTCGGAAAAGCTGGAAAAACAGCTGGATTTCATGACCAAACACAATTATGATTTCTCATACACCCGATATCAGGAGATTGATAATTATGGAGATGAAATGGGAATAGTGGTTAGCGGTCCTAAACATGTAACTAAACTCGGCATGTTCGCATTCTGCTGGCCTGGATGCTTGACCGTGATGTATAATCGGGAAAAAGTGGGGCTTGTACAGATAGCAGATATCAAAAAGAACAATGATTATGCGATGTGGTTGAAGATATGTCGCTCGTTTGATTGTTATCTGCTGGATGAGGTCCTCGCGAAATATCGCCGTGGCCGTACCGGTTCAATTTCATCACATGGTTATTTTACGCTGATACGTTGGCATTATAAACTATGGCATGATGTTGAAAGAATGAATATGGTTTCTTCAATTTTTTGGACGTGCATGAATCTAGCTTGTGGTCTGTATAAAAAAATAGTATTCATAGAAAAAAAGGAGAATGACTAATTTATTTTTCGAACTTATTCGAATCTCAATACGTACTGAAGAACAATTATCCTCTATCCCTTCGGCCAAGGAATGGTTTGAGTTATTTGCGCTAGCTGAAAAACATGCAATAATCGGTATTTGTTTCAATGGCGTTCAGTATTTGAATACTAAGCATCCAGAACAAACGACAAATCTTCCTGTTCAATTGAGGATGAAATGGCTAGGAGTTGCCGTAAGCATCCAGAAAAAGAACGAATTGCTGAATAAAAGGTGTGCCGAATTACAAGACCTCCTTATGAATGAGGGATTCAAAACAAGTATACTGAAAGGACAAGGCGTAGCTACTCTCTATAATGCAGTGGAGAACGCAGACCTTTGTTCTCTTCGCCAATCAGGGGATATTGATATTTATGTTGAAGGCGGCATTGAACGAACTTTACAGTATTGTAAGGAAAAATTTGGTGACATCGAGTATGATTATGTGAATGCCCATGTTCCTTTTTTCAATGATGCAGAAGTAGAACTGCACTGGAGACCATTCGTATTCACAAATCTGTGGCCCAATCATAAAGCAGAGCTCTGGTTAAAAAATGACGACGTACAAAAAATGATTACAGGGGGAACTGCCGTCTTATCCTCTGGGCAGCAGGTCATCGTTCCAGAATGGGAGTTCAATGCATTTTACCTTATGCAGCATTGTTACCACCACATGTTCGAAAGCGGACTTGGCCTGCGTCAATTAATGGATTACTACTTCTTGTTACGCTCCACCCCGGAAAGTGGCGCTCATTCAAAGATAGAAAGTCTCTTTCGAGAATTTGGCATGATGCGTTTTGCTTCTGCAGTCATGTGGATACTGCAAAACATTTTCAAACTCGAAAGCAAGTATCTTATATGCTGTCCAGATGAACATGAAGGGCGATTTATATTGAACGAAGTAATGGCCGGTGGTAATTTCGGCCATCATGATACACGTATTAAAAAGATTAGTAAAGGAAAAATTCAGTTCCTGTTTATCAATATTCAGCACAATTGGCACCTCGCCACTCACTATCCATCAGAGTTCTTCTGGGGGCCAATCTGGCTAGGTTATCACTGGTTTTGGAAAAGACTCTCATGGCATTGACTATATGTCTATTTTTGTCATATACTTAGGGAAAACAGACAAAAAAATCCGGCCGAAACGACCGGAAGAAGATATCAAATTGAAATTTTGATGAGCCGGACGCAGAAATTGAAGGGATTGTCTGCTGCTTCGCTCAGATTGAAAACATTACACGACAATCCCCATTTAATTGTACTATATGGAACCAAATGATATTATTCTGTATGATGATATTGAACAAACAACAGAATTAGAGATTCCTCATGAGGTTAGAAATCTTACAACTCAAGCTTATGATAAAAGTGTATCAGATATAATAAGGATGATTTCAGATAAGGACCTGGTGTTAGATCCTGATTATCAGAGAAATTATGTTTGGGACAATAAAAAAGCATCCAAACTAATAGAATCGATTATTCTGAATGTTCCAATTCCAGTGATATATGTTTCTGAGGAGAGAGATTCTTCCTGGAGTGTTATTGATGGCCTTCAGCGATTAAATTCACTGAAAAGATTTTTTGAAGGTAGGTATAAACTGTCAGGTTTGGAAATATTGCATGAATTGAATAAATGTGATTTTAAATCTTTACCATCAAAAGCATCCCGAATGTTAAAGAATGGTTTGCTGCGAATTGTGATGGTGACTGCAGACTCAAATGAAGATATTAAGTATGATATATTTATGCGTCTTAATACGGGCTCAGTACATCTGAATGAGCAAGAACTTCGTAATTGTCTTTACAGGGGCAAGTTCAATACTTTCTTACAAGAAGAAGCTAAAAAACAAGAATGGCTTGATATGTTAGGAATAGGAGCGTCTCATAAGCGTATGGTAGATAGGGAATTATTGTTAAGGTTTTTAGCGTTGAGTGTTAATTGGGATAGAGAGACAAATGTCGTCCGTGACTATAAAGGTAATATGAAGGCTTATTTAAATGCTTTCATGAAAAAGTATCAAAATGACAGCTCTAGTTTGCACAACTTTAGAAACCTTTGCGAGGATACTATTGAAAAAGTCTATGAAGTATATGGTGTAAATGCTTTTCGACGTATCAATAGTGATGGTTCTGTGACACCTATTAATAGAGCAATCATGGATGCTTTGATGATTTCAGCAATTCCTTGTCCAAAAGATAGACTCTTGTCAAGAAAAGGAGAAATACAAAATCGGCTGCGAAGTGAATTGAATAACAACTCGGAGTTTCGATTAAGTACCCTAACCTCAACATCTGATGCCAAGGTGCTTAACTTTAGGATTTCATTTTGGTGTAATGCTATTGATGAGCTATTGCGATGATAGAGAGTATTGTTGACTTTACAAATAATCTTAAAGAGATTGATATATTGGCTTCTTATTCTCAAGCAAATCGAAAGTCTGTCGAAAAATACAAATTGTTCAACAAAACGGCTATCGTATTGCTGTGTTCTCATTTCGAGACTTTTGTTGAGGCCTTTATTTCGGAACATGTTGATGCGTTGAAGGCTTGTTATAATAACGGAAATGTTCCGCAATATATGAAGGATAATTATATCAATGACACAATCAGGTCTCTAAAAAATCTTGCAGAACCATCTAAAAACAAGAAATCACTTAATGCGCTTTTTAAACTGCACGATAGCATACGTATAGAGATGTCCAATCTTAATGATCTTGAATTGGATATGAGATATTCGTTCGGTCGTCATGGACAGGAAGAAACCGAAAGGCTTTTTAAGAAGTTTGGATTTAAGGACTTTGTTGAGTCTAAGGATTTTAAAGAACCATTCCAAAAAATAAATTCTGCCATCTCTATTCGCAACAATATTATTCATGAAGGTAGTGCTCCTACTTTGAGTTATGAGGATTTGAAAATTTATAAAAATGCTTTTTTGCAATTTGCTGATGGATTACAAAAGCATGTAATAGAGAATCAAGAGCTATATTACGGGACCGTGTTCTATCAATGAGTGGCTCCTGACAGAATGTTAGAAAGTATAAGACTCTTTGAACGGAATCAGATAATAGATGAGATTTTCTCTCCGAGTAATCTTGATGGGGACAGCAGGTGGATTTCGTAACTGGTTATGCCAGTGGAGGTGCATCCACTTTCCGTATTGTAATATAAGACTGTCAGAATATCCTTGGCAAAATGATTAGTCAAAGATGAAAGAAGAAGCAACAGTAAACTAAGGGCAGTCGTGAAATGTCCAATAATTACGCAACTTCTTCGGCATCCACATAGAGAGCCTGGTGCAGTTAGCGTAGAGCGCTTTTGGTGGCTGTCTGACACGGAGACATGCAATCAATGGAAGCTCTTGTGGGGGAACTGTATCCTCGCTATGAAAAACGGACAAAAAATCCGGCCGAAACGACTGGAAACAGATATAAAATTGAAATTTTGATGAGTCGAATTCAGAAAATGAAGGGATTGGTCGCTGCTTCGCTCAGAGTGATAACAGTTGACGACAATTCCTAATTTTTGTTATGTGTGGCGAAATGGTGGACATAGACATCAAAAAACGAATAGATGCCTTCATGGGTAAGGATATCCATGAGAAAGAAACAAACTTAAATACCTTATTGGATGAACTCAGTCCCTATGTGCTTCAAAACTATACTAATAGTCGTGAAGTAATGCAGAGGGCTATAAGTCAGCTGGATAGGATAAATGATGTTGCTGTTCCATTTTTGATGTCTAAATTGCTAAGTAGAATCAATCAGTTGGTTGACCGATTTGAAAAGTCGATAGATGGTTATGATGACTATATAAATGTTGCGTGGGAGAAAGATAGTGTTAGATGTATCTTGCATAGAATAGCTCCTTATCTGAAGGGAGAAAACAATATTGTTTCTCCCCAACTTGAAATGGCTAATAGTCTTTCGATTGAAGAGCGTCGG
>ULMG01033079.1_pt1 | contig 47202 bp, 40 predicted proteins | sample 1951601 | NCBI WGS metagenome assembly ULMG01 (sample SAMEA4835545, study PRJEB28245) | human gut metagenome | biome: gut microbiome; material: fecal sample | place: Denmark | collected 2008
CTTTTGCAGAAGATGATTGGGATACAATAGCAAGTGTTGCTAAGAGTTGTACTGATAATCCAGACTCATGTCCATATAGTGTAGGTAATGAAAAAGAAGTAAAACTAAAAAAATATGGAACACATAAAGTAAGGATAGCAAATTTAAAATCACCAACAAAAGAAGGATGTGGAACAAATGGCTTTTCAGAAAGTGCATGTGGATTTGTAGTAGAGTTTACTGATATAATAACTACACATAATATGAATCCAACAGTAACTAATGAAGGTGGATGGCCAAAAAGTCAAATGAAAACATTTATAGATAATGATATTTATAATTCATTACCACAAGAATTAAAGAGTGTAATCATTACTACTGAAACAGTATCAGGTCATGGACCTGAAGATACAAATAACTTTACATCAATAGATAAGCTATATTTACTTTCAGTTGCAGAAGTATGGAAAGAAGGTCATTCTACAGCTTGGAATAAAACAAGACAATTGGATTATTATAATGAGAAAGGCGTGACTACAAGTAGTTATGCTAGTGCAATAAAGAAAAATAATGGCACTGCCTCTTGGTGGTTTTTACGTTGTGCTCAGAGTAATAATGATTCCCGTTTTTTAGAAGTTACTAGCAGCGGTAATGAAAACACTCTGAATGCATCTGCGGCGGATGGCGTCTCTCCAGCTTTCCGAATTGGATAAAATAATATGCAAATAAAAAACCCATTCAATAGAGTGGGTATTTTTTTATATTAATTGAATCTTTTCTTTAATAGAATTGTTCCTGCTAGTAATAGAGAACTTAATGAGAAGATTACTTCTGGTAAGTTACTATCTTCAACACCTGTTTTAGGGAAAGCAGGATCAACTATATCTCCTCCCATACCACCAACAAATGAATAAATATAAATAACTTCTTGGTTATCTAAAGTATATTTACCAGTTTTATTTCCTTTTACTTCTATTAATTCATAGTATTCAAATTCTTTTTCTGATGAAGTATATTCACTATCAACTTTACCTCTTAAAATAATATTTTCTGAAAGTTCTTTTCCTTCATCATCAATATATTTTACAGTTACATTTCCATATAATCCATGTGCTGCTTTTAAGGTTAATTTATTTGTATATTTTCCTGATGTTTTTTCTAATACATATAAATTATCTTTGTTTTCATCATGTGAATTATATCTTTTTTCTTCGTTATCATCATACCAACCATCTATTTTGTCAGTACAATCTTTTTCTGTTTTATCTTTATCTTTGTAACCACCGTTTAATTCCCAATCATCATGAGTATTACCAAATGTGATATTTGCATTTTCATCATTATAAATATCATCTGATGATACTTCTGCGTGATTATTATTTATAATAACACTATCATCTATAGTAAGATTACCAGCATTATGAATACCACCACCGATTTGTAGTTTTTCAGCAAAATTATTAATAATTGTTCCTGCTTCAAGCTTTAAATCACCAGTTTTATGTACATAAATACCTGAACCGTTATTATTTTGAATAGTTAATTTAGTAGTTTTATCAATTATTGAATCTTTACCTGCAACATATAATGCTCCTGGTATTGTCCATTTACTTGATATACTACATTTGTTATTTTCAATGTTTACAATTGAATTATTTTGAACTTTTAATGTACCACCAACATGTATTCCATTAGCACCATTATTATTAGCATTAACAGTTGAATTATCAATAGTTAATAAACCTGCTGATAGACCATGATCACCATTATTATTAAAGTTTACTTTTGAATCATAAAATTCAAAATGTGATCCGTTTGAACCATTACCACTACTGTTGACTACATCTACATTACTGTTATATGTTTTTACAGTGAATGTTCCTGTAAATCCTGAACGGTTATTATCACTTAAATATGATGAGTTATCAAGTAGGATATTGTAACCACCATCTCCACCATCCCATTCTAATGCATCTTGTTTGTAGTTTTTGATTGTAAGTGTTGAGTTTTTTAAACTAAGTACATTATTACCACAAAAGTAGATTGCATGAGTGTTATTTTTTGACTTACCAGCAGCATCAATTGTCATATTAGTGTTTTCTAATATTAGCTTTGCATCAGCTGATGATGCGATTGCCATCCAATTCCATTCTGATGTATATGGAGTAGAAGTAATTCCATTCATACTAACTGTCATATTTTTGAAAGTTAGAGAGTACTTCCACATTGCGATACCTTTATTAGTAAATGTTAAGGTATGTTTTTTACCATCAATAGTTAAGTTATGCTTAAGATCAATACCTTCTGTAGTTGCATTACTTAATAAAATGATAGTATCACCATCTTTACTAGCAGCATATGCTTCATCAAATGTTTCATATTTTGTGTCATTGATTTGTGCTACATAGTTTTTAACTTCTTGTTCTTCATTTGTTGTATCTTCATTTTGTGTAGTAGTTTCGTCTACTTGAGTATTTTCTTCTACTACAGCTTTAACTTCATTATCATTTTCAAGTACAGGCATTTCTTCTGCATTTAGTGTATTTAAAAGAAATGTACTTGATAACAATACAGTTAAAAATTTCTTCATTTTCCAAAACCTCCATAATATTTTATGACATATGTCACTTGTTGGGACGTTATTATAAGGATAGTTTTAATAATTGTCAAGTTTTTTTAATAAATTATTAATATTAATTAAAAAAGTATTAACTTAAAGTTTGTTGAAATTTTTTCTCAAAAATGATATATTTATATTAATGGAAAATAGGTGTTTAATATGAGTATGTCAGATAAAATATTCGGAACATATACACAGAGAAATAGAACTAGAGTAAATGACACTGTTAAAAAGATTTGTGCGCTTGAAGACAAATACAAATCTATGTCTGATAGTGAACTTTCATCTCAAACAGATATGTTTAGAAAAAGACTTAAAAATGGAGAAACTGAAGAAGATATTATGGTCGAGGCTTTTGCAGTTTGTAGAGAAGCAACAAGGAGATGCCTTGGTATGTTTCATTATGAGGTTCAGCTAGCTTCAGCAGTAGCGATGCAAGATAATTGCATTAGTGAGATGAAAACCGGTGAAGGAAAAACGTTGGTACAAATATTAGTGGCGTATTTAAATGCTATTAGTGGTAAGGGTGTCCATGTTATGACATCAAATGACTACTTGACAGAAAGGGACTGCAAAGAAAATAGCAAAGTATATGAATTTCTTGGACTTTCTTGTGGCTTTGTGCCTGAGAATAGAACTAGAAAAATAACTCGTGAAGAGAAGCAAAAACTTTATTCTTGCGATATAGTTTATGCTAAAGCATCAACAATTGGTTTTGATTATTTAAATGATAATTTAGTTAAAAAAGAAAGTGATAGATATATTAAAAGACCATTTCATTTTGCTATAGTTGATGAGGTTGATAGTATACTTCTTGATGAGGCAAGTACAGCAATGATTTTAAGTAGTAGTAAAACAGATTCAGCAGATCCACTTGATAATAGAAACTTATGTGAGTGGGCAAGGGATTTTATTAAAAAATATGATTGTAAGGTGGTTGCTCAAAAAACTAATATAGAGGGTATGACATACACAGGAAGTATACTTTTTCTTGATGAGAAAGAGGTAATGTTATCTACAAGAATGATAAGTGATATGGAAAAATATATACCTGATTTTGATATTAATAATCATGATGACTTATTTGAACTAGGTATAAGACAAAATGCAGTTAATAATGCAATACTTGCTGAGTATGCTTATCATAAAGATGTTGACTATATAATTGAAAATGGAAAAGAAATTAGTATTATAGATAAAAATACTGGTAGAGTTGCGACTGGTAAAAGATTATCTAATGGGCTTCATGAAGCAATTGAGGCTAAGGAAAGAGTACCTATTAAAGCAAGTAATATTGTAACAGCTAGATGTACATTTCCTGATTTCTTCTCAATGTATGAAGCTGGGGTATGTGGTATGACTGGTACTAGTAATATAGAAGCTTTCAAAGATTTATATCATTTAGAAACATATGAAGTACCAAGTAGAAAACCAAATATTAGAATAGATTATGAAGATGAAGTATATTTAACTAAGGAAGCTAAATATAAGGCTATAATAAATGAAATAATATCTTGTCATGAAAGACTTGAACCTGTACTTATTGGTACTGATTCAATAGAAGAAAGTGAAACTATAAGTAGACTTTTAAGTGAAGCAGGAATTAGGCATCAATTATTAAATGCAGTTAGAAATGAAAATGAAAATGGAATCATTAAAAACGCTGGCCTTCTTGGTAAAGTGACTGTAACAACGAATATGGCTGGTCGTGGTACTGATATAAAACTAGGGCCGGGTGTTTTAGAAGTAGGAGGCCTTCATGTTATTAGTACAACTTATAATAAGAGTGAAAGAATAGACAATCAATTAAGAGGTAGAGCAGCAAGGCAAGGAGATCCCGGAAGTAGTAAATGTTTTGTGTCTCTTGAAGATGAAATAGTTGCTGAAAATGATTCTTTACTTGCTATTAGTCCAAAAGTTGCAATGTTAAAGGCTACCCATCCTTATGATAGAGTAACAAGTGAATCTATTTGTAAAAGAGTTAAAGCATGTCAATCTAAGAGGGAAAGTAAAGATGCTGAGGCAAGAAAAACAGAAGAAGAGTTTGGTAAAATAATAACTGAACAAAAGAATATATTCTATCGTCAAAGAGATGAAGTGTTAAAAAGTAAAAATATAAGTGAGGTACTTAGTGGAATAATAGATGGGTATACTACTTATTTATCTTCTAAAAGTCCTGAGGATATAGTGACTTTAATTGGACAGTTTGTACCTTCACAAATGATATATTCCTGTGATTTTACAAGTCCTTTAAAACTAAAAGAAAGTCTTAGTAAATTATTTAGTGGAAGAATTTCATATTTAGAAAATTCTGGTTCTATTGCTAATTATTCTGAAAAAGTTAGAGGTAAATTATTAAGCGTTATTGATGAATACTATGTAAATATTTTAAATCAATTAACACAGGATAGGGTTGGCGCTGGACTTACTGCTTATTCTGGTAAAAATATATTTGATGAATATAGGAGTTATGCTTATGAACTTTTAAATACTATAACGCCTTATATTCAAAATGAATTTCTTGCTTACGCTATGAGACCTGCATTAAGATATGGAAGTTATATACCTAACTTTGCAGGGGTTAGTGAAGAAAAAGGAGTTGTATTATAATGAAAACATTTGTAAATATTATAAGAGGAATTATTATTTCATATTTAGTTATTTTTGCATTAATTCAAGTAGTTTTATTTACTAAAAGAAAAATATATAAAGAACCACTTCCAACTATAATAGATGGTTACTCATACATAATAGTTAAAGGAAATGGACTTTCTCCTGAGATCAAAAGTGGTAAACTAGTTATATTTGAAAAAAAAGATAATTATGAAAAAGATGATTATATTATATATCAAGATGGTGAAAAATATTTAGTAGCAAAAGTTCTTGATAACGAATTATATAAATATAAAGTGTTAAATGAGAATAATGAAACTATTTCTCTTGAAGATAAAGATTTACTTGCTAAGGTTATATATAATAATGATTTATTTAGTTCAATAATTAAAATACTTATTAATCCTATAATGATTGTTATTTTATTGTTTATTGGGACTATATTTCCTGAATTTATATTTAATAAATAGACGAAAGTCTATTTTTTTTGTAATAAAATGTGCGTTATTTCATAAATATTACTATAAGTTAGAAAGAGGGTAATTATGGATAAAACACAGATAATAAAAAGTCTTGATAAAAAGTCTGGCGGGGAGATATATTTAGGTGTAGTAGGTGCTGTTAGAACTGGAAAGAGTACTTTTATAAAGAAATGTATTGAAACATTGATACTTCCATATATTGATGATCCTATGGAGAAAAAAAGATGTATGGATGAGATACCACAAACTGCTCAGGGTAAAACTATTATGACAATTGAGCCTAAATTTGTACCAAGTAGTGGTGCTAATATTAAAATAGATGAAATGACTACTAATATTAAATTAGTTGATTGTGTTGGATTTGTTACTCCTGATGCACTTGGTTATCAAGATGAGATAGGTAATCCTAGAATGGTAAAAACGCCATGGTTTACAGAAGAACTACCATTTATGGAAGCGGCTGAGATTGGTACTGAAAAAGTAATTAAAGATCATGCAACTATTGGTATTGTTGTAACTACTGATGGCTCTATTGGAGAATTATCTAGAAGTAATTATGTATCTGCTGAAGAAAAGGTTATCACTGAGTTAAAAAGCATTAATAAACCATTTATAGTAGTTCTTAATTCTACTCATCCAGGAAGTACTGAGACTAAGTCTTTAGCAGAAAAATTACATGAGAAATATAATATACCAGTAATACCTGTGAGTGTACTAGATATGACTGAAAACGATATTACTAATATATTAAAAGAAGCATTATATGAGTTTAATGTTGATCATATTGAGTTTAATATTCCAGATTGGGTAGCTATCTTAAATAGCAATCATCCTGTTAAACAAAAATTTATTGAAAAAATGAAGACATCTATTGTTAATGTAGATAAATTAAGAGATGTAGAAAATATTAATATTAATTTAGAAGATGCTCCTGAGATAAGTAAAGCATACGTATCTAATTTAGATACTGATAATTCGGAGGTTACTATTACACTTGAAGCAGATGAATCTTTATTTAATGACATATTAAAAGAGTTAGTGGGTGCATCTGTTAATACTAAGGGAGACTTATTAAAAGTATTCCAAGATTTGAGTGATGGGAGAAGTGAATATGATTCTATTAAGGGCGCTTTAAAACAAGTTTATCAAACAGGATATGGTATAGTACTTCCAAGACTAAAAGATATGAAACTTGATAAACCCGAAATAATTAAACAAGGTGGTAGATTTGGTATTAAACTTAAAGCTAAAGCTAGTTCTATTCATTTAATAAAAGTAGACGTTGAGAGTAGTTTTGAACCTATAATAGGAAGTGAACTTCAAAGTAAAGAATTAATTGATTATATAATGAAAGATAATAAAGATCCTGAAAGTATTTGGCAAAGTGAGATATTTGGAAGAAGTCTCGATGAGATAGTACAAGAAGGTATACAAGCTAAGTTATCACTGCTTCCAGACTCTGCTAAATATAAACTATCACAAACTATAACTAAGATGGTTAATAAAGGAAGTAATAACTTAATAGCAATAGTCTTATAAAAAAGACTATTTTTTGTAGTGTTTTTTCTTTTTATAGCTAATTATTATAATAGGAGGAATAGTATGTATAAATATATAAGAGCACTTGTTTTAGGATATGAAGAAGGCTTAAAAGTAAAACAAAAAATTAAAATTAAAAATTATGATAAGAAAAAAATATTGTCTAAATTATATGACATTGGCTATATTGAAGGGGTTAGAAAAAATAATGCTTTAAAAAAATAGAAATATATTGTATAATTTATAATAGGTGAAGTATATGAAAAATGGTTTTACTTTAATGGAAGTTTTACTTGTTATAACAATTGCATCTATAGTAGGTGTAAGTAGTGTTGTTATGTATGAAACAACTACTAATGTTACTAAGGAAGAAAAATTAAAAAATACTTATGTTGATATACAAAAGGCAGCTTCTCTTTATATGGATATTGATTCTAATGCGCTTGAATCTTTTCGTGAAAATAAATATTTAAATGTTCCATTAAGTACTCTAGAATCAAATAATTATGTAGAAGATGAACTTAAGAATCCTGTTGATAATAGTGATATACCTTCAGATTATGTAGTTAGAATGTATATTGCTAGTTACAATAGTAAAAATTATTTAGATAGTTGTATTATTAAAAGAAATGGTGAAAAACCAATATGTATATCTAATAGTAAGGGTGAGCCTTGTGGCTGTTGCGATTTTGAGATAAATGATAATAATAAGAGTTGTAAATAGTTTCAAACAAATGAAACTTTTTAATTGTTTTTCTTTACAAACAAATGTACTTATTATATAATTGTTTTGGCAATTATATTATATTTGTAGTATAATATGTTTGCTTTTAGTGATTACTAATATTAGAGGTGTGTTATGGATAAAATTATTATTAAGAATGCAAGAGAAAATAATTTAAAAAATATAAATTTAGAATTACCTAAAAATAAATTAATAGTTATGACTGGAGTATCAGGAAGCGGTAAGAGTAGTTTGGCTTTTGATACTATATATGCTGAAGGGCAAAGAAGATATGTTGAAAGTTTAAGTGCATATGCAAGACAATTCTTAGGCAATATGAATAAAGCTAAAGTTGATTCAATAGAAGGACTTAGTCCCAGTATAAGTATTGATCAAAAATCAACTAATAAGAATCCAAGAAGTACTGTTGGTACCATTACTGAGATATATGATTATCTTAGACTTTTATATGCAAGAATAGGTATTCCTTATTGTCCTAAACATAATATACCTGTCACTACTCAAAGCATTGAAGAAATGACTAATAAAGTATTAGAGTATGAAGTAGGTACTAAAATAGAAATAATGTCACCAGTAGTACATGGAGAAAAAGGAACACAAAAAGAATTATTAGATTCACTTGTTAAAGACGGCTATGTAAGAGCAAGAATAGATGGTGAAGTAAAAGATTTAAATGAAGAAATAAATCTTGAAAAAAATATTAAACATAGAATAGAAGTTATTATAGATAGATTAGTTATAAAAGAAGAATCAAGAAGTAGAATATTTGAAGCAATAGAGACCTCTGTTAAATTATCTAAAGGTAAAGTAGTAATAAATATTATTGGAGATAAAGAAATAGTGTTTAGTGAAAACTATGCTTGTCCTTTATGTGACTTTAGTTTGCCTGAACTTGAACCAAGATTATTTTCATTTAATAGTCCATATGGAGCATGTCCTGATTGTAAAGGACTTGGAGTTAAAAAGCATATAGATGAAGATATATTAATACCAGATAAAAGTCTTTCTATTATGGATGGAGCGGTAACATCTTTTCAAAGTGGAGAAACATTAAATATCTATTTTAAGAAACTAGGTATAGTAGCTAAACATTATAATATAGATTTATATAAACCAGTTAAAGATTTAACAAGAAAAGAACTTGATATAATACTTTATGGTAGTAGTGAAAAGCTTGATTTATCAATTACTACTCGTAGTGGTAGTGTTTTAAAAAGCTATGATTATTTTGAAGGAATCATTTCTAATTTAGAAAGAAGATATGTAGAAACAGTATCACCATCTATTAGAGAATGGATAGAAAGATATATGACTGAACTTCCTTGCCCTAGTTGTCATACTGCTAGACTTAAAAGTGAGGTATTGACTGTTAAAATTAAAAATAAAAATATATTTGAAATTACTAATATGAGTATTAAAGACTTGATAGAGTTTTTAGATAAATTAAAACTTAATGAACATGAGCTTGAAATATCATCATTAATAATTAAAGAAATTAAGGAAAGATTATTATTTTTAAAGAATGTTGGTCTTGAATATTTAACTCTTTCTAGAAATGCATCTACATTAAGTGGTGGAGAGGCACAAAGGATTAGACTTGCTACTCAAATAGGAAGTAGATTATCAGGTATTCTTTATGTACTTGATGAGCCTTCAATTGGACTTCATCAAAGAGATAATGAAAAACTAATTGAATCATTAAAAGAAATGAGAGATCTTGGTAATACTCTAATAGTTGTAGAGCATGATACAGATACTATGCTTGCTGCTGATTATATTGTTGATATCGGACCACATGCTGGTAGCGAAGGCGGATATTTAGTATGTGAAGGTACAGTTAAAGATATAATGAATTGTGATGAGTCTATTACAGGAAAATACTTAAGTGGTAAAGAAAAAATAGAAATACCAAAGAAAAGAAGAAAAGGAAATGGTAAGAGTATAAAACTTACTGGATGCACAGAAAACAATCTTAAAAATATAAAAGTTGATTTTCCTCTTGGTAAATTTATTTGTGTAACTGGAGTATCAGGAAGTGGTAAGAGTACACTTGTAAATGAAATACTTGGTAAAACATTATTTAATAAAATATATAATTCTAAAGATAAACCAGGTAAGTATAAAACAATTAAAGGACTTGAAAATGTAGATAAAGTTGTAAATATAAGCCAAGATCCAATTGGTAGAACACCTAGAAGTAATCCGGCAACATATGTAGGAGTATTTGATTCAATAAGAGATGTTTTTGCACAAACAAAAGAAGCTAAAATAAGAGGATATGATAAGAGTAGATTTAGTTTCAATGTAAAAGGTGGAAGATGTGAAGCATGCAATGGAGATGGCCTTAAAAAAATTGAAATGCACTTCTTACCTGATGTTTATGTGCCATGTGATGTATGTAACGCTACTAGATACAATAAAGAAACATTAAAAATTAAATTTAAAGGATATAATATATCAGAAGTACTTGATTTAACTGTAAGTGATGCATTAAAAGTATTTGAAAATGTGCCTAAAGTCTATAAGACACTTAAAATAATGGAAGAAGTTGGTCTTGGTTATGTTAAACTTGGACAAAACGCAGTTACTTTAAGTGGTGGAGAAGCATCAAGAGTAAAACTTGCTAAGGAACTTCAAAAGAAACCTACTGGTAAAAGTATATTCATATTAGATGAGCCATCAACTGGTCTTCATCAAGATGATATAAAAAGATTGCTTATAATACTTAATAGAATAGTTGATAATGGAGACACTGTTATTGTAATTGAACATAATTTAGATATAATTGCTCAAGCAGATTACTTAATAGATTTAGGCCCAGAAGGTGGAGATGGTGGAGGTACTATAGTTGCTTGTGGTACACCTGAAGAAGTAAGTAAATGCAAAGAATCATATACAGGTTATTATTTAAATAAAATGCTTTAATACTTATGTATTAGAGCTTTTTTATACACAAATGCTAAATTTGTTGCTTTTTTATCCAACATATGGTAAAATATAGTCCAATTCCAAAGGTAGTTATTAAAAAGAATGTGGGGTTAGGAGAATAAAATGAATAAAGAAAATTTTGAGGAAAGATTAAGTCTAATCAAAGAGAAAATAGATTATTTAATCATTATGAATATTGAATTTAAAAACTATAAAAATATTGTTGATTCTTTAGAAAAAGACATAGAAAAAAAATATAAAGAAATCATAGATACTTATACATCACCACTATTAGAATTAATGATTGATAATTTATATAAAAATGCTTTATATAGACTTAAATTTATTGAGTGCGACTTTCTTCCATACAATGATTATTTAAATACTTGTTTATTAGTTAAAAACATATCTATTTCTATTGATAAAAATGATTTGTCAGAGAAAGAATTAAATGAATTAATAGATAATATTATTAATATACTTAATACATCTAGTAAATTAGATAATAACACTCTTAATATGATTTATTCTGTTTGTTATAAATTAATGCAGTTAGAAATAAATAAAACTTCTACAAGCAGAATAATAGAATATTCTAAGAATAATATTGGACTTAGAAATTATCTTAAAGATAGACTTGAGAAAGATGTTTTAACTAGTGATAAAGTATCTCCAAATGAATGTGATATTGCATATGAATGTACATCATCTCTTGATGATAAAATAATAAAAGAAGAAATAGTTATGGATGTCACAAGCGATAATATCAAAGCTGAAGTAATGGCTGAACTAAAAGGATTTTTAGAAAAAATAGGGTCTAATAATTTAGAAATGGAAAAACTATCTAACACGAGAAAAAAGAATAATCCAGTAGCAGTTACAATTGCTACATATACATCTATTCTAGCAGTAGCATTCACAGTTGTAAAAGTTGTTCATGATAACTCAACTACACATGAATATTTAACAACTAAAACAACTATTACTTCAACTGATAGCTTTGAAAGTAAAAAATATATGCCTGAAATTAAAAATGGATATCAAGAATTAGTTGTTGAGTCATTTCCTTGGTCTGATTTAGGAAATGGAACCGCTGTTAAAAAAGTGATATCTTATGATGTTACTACTTCAGATGTGAATAAAGATAATTATGAAGATTCAGATCTTTCTGATTATAAAAAAGAAACAAGTGTGAGAAAATCAGCAAGTGAAAACTTTAATATTAATTTTAATGGTGATGTAGAAAGAAACTTTGTTACTTTAACTCAAGACTTAACTAATGAAAGAACTAGATTTGATGGACTTACATTCTATATTTATATGTTTTTGGGTTCTTTATGTGGAATATTTACTCTTTTATTAGCAGGTGGTTTATATGAGAATGCTAGTGGAGAATATATTAAAGATTTAATTCATGAAGCACATAGAAGAATTAAGAATGGTGAAATGGGTGCTTCTGAACAAGAAAAAATAAATAAATATACAAAAAAATATTTAAAACTAATGAAAGAAAATGAAGAAGTTAAAAATAGATTTATGGAACTATATAATAAATATTTAGAGATATTAGACCTAGATGAATTAAAAAAAGAATATAATAGAATAATTAAATAAACAAACAAATATTATAATGGTATGTTTGATGGATTAAGTATTGGACAGATACAATCCTTATATAAGTGACTATTCACTTCTGTTTTTTATGTTAATCATTTGTAAATTGGATAAAACAATATAAATTAATTTAAATAATTAAAGAGTGGTCTTTAATTATTTTTGTTTTTATGATAAAATCTTACTTATGAAACAGGAAAATATTAGAAATTTTTGTATAATAGCACATATAGATCATGGGAAGAGTACTCTTGCTGATAGAATACTTGATATTTGTCATGCAGTAACAGAAAGAGAAAAGAAAGCGCAAATACTTGATTCAATGGATCTTGAACGTGAACGTGGAATAACTATCAAATTAAATGCAGTCGAGTTAAAATATAAAGATCATATTTTACATTTAATAGATACTCCAGGGCATGTAGACTTTAGTTATGAAGTAAGTCGTAGTCTTGCTGCTTGTGAAGGGGCAATACTTGTAGTAGATGCTACTCAGGGAATAGAAGCACAAACTCTTGCTAACTTATATTTAGCTCTTGATGCTAATCTTAAAATAATACCAGTCATTAATAAAATAGATCTACCTAATGCAGATCCTGAAAGGGTTAAAGATGAACTTGTAAACACTATTGGATTTGAAAGAGATGAAATAATATTATGCTCTGGTAAGACAGGTGAAGGAGTAGTTGAACTACTTGATGCAGTAGTTGAAAGAATACCATCACCTAAGAGTGAAAATAATGACTTGAGAGCATTAATATTTGATAGCTATTTTGATCCATATAAAGGTGTAGTAATACTTGTAAGAGTATTTGATGGTTCATTAAAAGTAGGAGATAAAATACATTTTATAAATAGTAAAGCTGATTATGAAGTTCTTGAACTTGGTAAACATACACCGCATGAAGTTAAAAAAGATAAACTATCTGCTGGAGAAGTTGGTTTTATATCTGCGTCAATTAAAAGTATTGAAGAGGTTGAGGTTGGTGACACTATTTGCCATACTAATAAAATAGTTGAACCTTTACCTGGATATAAACCTATGAAACCTATGGTATTTTCAGGTATTTATCCAATTGATAGTACTAAATATAATGCTCTTAAAGAAGCATTATTAAAGCTTAAACTTAGTGATGCAGCCTTAACATTTGAACCAGAAACTTCTATAGCATTAGGTTTTGGATTTAGATGTGGTTTTTTAGGACTGCTTCATATGGAAATAATACAAGAGAGAATAGAACGTGAATTTAATATAGATATAATCGCAACTAGCCCTTCTGTTATATACGAAGTTATACTTAGTGATGGTTCTACTATTATGGTAGACTCTCCATCAAAGATGCCAGATCCTGGTAAAATAAGTAAAGTATTAGAACCTTTTGTTAAAGCAAATATATATGTTCCTTCTGAATATGTAGGCTCTATAATGGAACTATGTCAGGATAAAAGAGGTATTTATAAAAATATATCATATTTGGATGAAACTAGAGTTAATGTTATGTATGAACTTCCACTAAGTGAAATAGTTTATGATTTCTTTGACAAATTAAAAAGTTACACTAAGGGATATGCATCATTTGACTATGATTTTATAGGAAATAGAGAGAGTAAACTAGTTAAAATGGATATATTATTAAATGGTGAAATAGTTGATGCTTTAAGCGTAATTGTACATAAAGATTTTGCATACAAAAGAGGAAAAGTTATATGTGAAAACCTAAAGAAAATAATACCTAGACAAATGTTTCAAGTACCTATTCAAGCGTGTATAGGAGCTAAAGTAATTGCAAGGGAAGATATATCCGCGATGAAAAAAAATGTACTTGCTAAATGTTATGGTGGAGATGTTTCGAGAAAAAGAAAATTATTAGAGAAACAAAAAGAGGGTAAGAAAAGAATGAAACAAGTTGGTTCTGTTTCTATACCTCAGGAAGCATTCTTAACAATATTAAGTACTGATTCTAAAGAATAATTATTGAAAGAAAGTTAAGTTATCATTGTTATAAGTAATTTCTTTATTGACTTTTAATGGCTTACTTTCTTTTATTTCGTCTATTAATTTATTTTTTGGCTTTTTAAAAAGAGATTTTTCATGATTAAAATATGGTCTTACTTCTTTATATACTGGAATACTTTTTTTGATAATGCTAAGTGTTTTATTAGTATTAGAAGCAATACTTGATATATTAATTGTTTTTAAAAGACTTGATATATTTAAACTCATATAATTCACCTATAAATAGTATATGTAAATAAAATTAAAATAGTTAAAAAGTGTTTTTATTTTAAAAATAGTATGCTATAATTTATATATAGAATAGTAAGAGGGTGATTTTATATGGCTGAAAATCAAAATACTAATGGCGAAATATCACAAGTTAATAATACGGTTCAACCTATAAGCGGGGCTGTTCAAACACCTATGGCAGCTCAAACTAATACTTCACAAACTAATGTTCAAAGTAATGAACCTACTGTAGAATCTAAAGAAAAAAAGCCTAAAAAAAATAAAAAAAGCAAGATAGATGAAAGTATGCTTGTTGAAATAAAAATTGATCCAGACGGACCTGATGCGGTAAAAAGTGATAAGAAACAAGCGTATAGATATTTAGCAAGGAATAAAGAAGGTGTGCTTGTCAAAGATTATTTTTCTGCTTATTCTAAATACGATGTATATTCTTATTTAGTTGATCAAGGAATGACAGTTTATAATATTGAGACTAATTCGATGATTAATTTCTTTAGAAAAGAAGCTCCAGTTGGTTCAGTTAAAATGAAAACTAAAGATTTGATATTTTGGTTAACTCAATTATCTACATATATTAAAGCTGGAATACCTCTTGCTGATGCAGTGAAAATCTTAGCTCAACAAGATAAGAGAAAGAAATATAAGCCTATATATGATTCATTAATATATGAACTTACTATGGGTGAGAGTTTTTCTGATGCTCTTGGTAAACAAGGTGCTGCGTTTCCACAGTTACTTGTTAATATGATTAAATCGGCTGAAATGATAGGCAAAATAGAAGATACTCTTGATGAGATGGCCGATTATTATCAAGATATTGAGGATACTAAAAAAGCTGTTATTAGTGCGATTACATACCCTAGTATAGTTCTTCTTTTTGCAATAACAGTTATTACATTTATGCTTGTATATATTATTCCAAAATTTAAAGATGTATTTGTATCTATGGGAGCTGAAATACCTGCTATAACTCAATTTGCACTTAATTTATCAGCATTTTTAACTAATAATTATATCTATATAATTTCTGCAATAATAATATTTATTGTTGTATTTATATTTTCTTATAAAAAAATTAAATCATTTAAAGTATTAATACAAAAAATTAATATGAGGTTACCTGTTATTGGTAAACTTATTATTGCAAAAGAAATGAGTATGTTTGCAAGTACGTTTGCAACTCTTACTAAAAATAGTGTAATGCTTACTGATTGCATGGAAATATTAAGTAAAATAACTTCAAATGAAATATACAAAGATATAATGAATAGAACTATGGATAACCTAATCAAGGGTGATAAAATGAGTGAGACATTTAAAGATAATTGGGCTATTCCTGATTTAGCATTTTATATGATACTTACTGGTGAAAATACTGGTGAACTTGGTAATATGCTTGAAAAGGTCGGAGAATACTATTTAAAAGAAGAAAAAAACTTAGTAGGACAAATTAAGACATTTATAGAACCTGCGATGATTTTATTCTTAGCAGTTGCTGTTGGATTTATTGTTATTTCTGTTCTTGTTCCAATGTTTGGTATGTATCAAACAGTTGCGGCAGGATAATATTTAAGGGGGAAGTTATGTTAATTACAATTATATTTATAACTATTCTTGGTGCGATAATGGGTAGTTTCTTAGGATGCATGGGATATAGAATACCAAACAAAATAAAAACTACCTATCCGAGTAGTTTTTGTGAATCATGCCATCATCCATTAAAGTGGTATATGAATATTCCAATTTTATCATATATAATCTTAAAAGGAAAATGTGCTTATTGTGGTAAACAAATAGAATTCATTTATCCATTTGTAGAAATTGCTGGTGCTTCATTATTTTTATGTAATTACTTATTATTTGGTTTTACATATAATTTCTTTATTTGCACAATAATTACATGTATGCTTTTAGTAACTATCGTTAGTGATTTTATGTATTATTATATATCTGATAGAGTATTAGTAATTGGAAGTTTAGCTCTTTTAGCGGTTAATTATTACTTTTTAACTATTAATCAAGTTTTTTATAATATTATTGCTGCTGTTATAATATTTGGAATTATGTACTTTATTAAAATATGTGGAAACATTACATTTAAGAAAGAATCTCTTGGCGATGGAGATATTAAATTAATGGGAGTTATAGCTCTTGGACTTGGTCTTATTAATAGTTTTGTTACATTATTTTTTGGATCGTTAATTGGTCTTATATTTTCTGTATTTTCAATTAAAAAGAATAAAGATGGTATTATTCCTTTTGGACCATTTTTACTTATTGGAGCTTTAGTAGCATTATACTTTTCTAATTTAATAACGCCACTTATTGATAAATTTATAATAGGATGACAAATCCTATTTTTTCATATAATTTTTACTTTATTGTCTAACATTTTAGTGTTATAATTAACAAATGAATAAGGTAATAGAAAAATATTTAAACAAAAGAAATGTTTGGTTTATCATTATGTTAGTGTGTGTGTCTTTGATATCTATAGGATATGCTGCTTTAAACACGACTTTAAGTATCTCTGGTACTGCGACTGCTAGGGCTAAAAGTGATATTAGAGTTAAAAATATAACTCTTAAGTCAACTTCTAATCATGGTTCTGAAGTGTATAGCAGTAGATATTCTAAAGATAATACTATTACGAGTGTTAGTCTTCCAAATGAGACCTCTACTGTAACTTATACTGTAACTATACATAATTATTCTAATATTACATATATGCTTCAAGATATACAGACAATTGAAGACTCTAATGCAGATATAACATTTAATTATTCAAATGATATAATAGGGGATGATATTCCAAAAGGTGAGGATATGACTTTTGATATAACTTTTACTGGGTCAACATCTGAAAATAAAGTTAAAACATTAATACTTAAATATATATTTGTTGAAAATAATAAATATTTATTTTATGAAAAAGTGCTTGCTGATAATGTTGTTACTGATGGAAAGCCGGATTTTTCAAGTACTAATACATCAACTGGGGCTTTTTATAAGAGCACTGATAATCTTGGGACAACATATTATTTTAGGGGAAATGTAACAAATAATTATGTTTTATTTGGTGGATTTTACTGGAGAATAGTTAGAATTAATGGTAATAATTCAGTAAGACTTATTTATCAAGGAACTGCCTCTGATGGGAATGGTACTACTGGAAATGGATACTATGAAGATGAGACTAAAAATGCAGTTAACAAAACAAGAAAACATTCTTACGTAAGATATTACTATAAATCCGGCTCTACTGAGTATTCTGCAATAAGAAAGTCAATAGATTCATGGTATAATACAAACCTAAGTAGTTTTGCTAACTTTATGGACCCTGACGCAGGATATTGCAATGATTATAGTACTACTAGTGGCACTTATAGGGACTCTACTTCTTCTAGTAGCGTTACGTTTAGTGGAAATGGTAGACTTAGTTCACACAACCCAACTACTGTTTGCGCACGTCAATATTATGAAACGCCAACCACATCAAATACTGGTACCAAGTCTCTGCCTTATCCAGTTGGTACTATTTCAATGGATGAAGTAATGCAAGCTGGAGGAAGTAATAGTAATAATAAAAATTATTACTTACATACTGGAACTTCATATTTTACTATGACTCCATATGAATTTGAATATAAAAAAGTAGGAGTTTTATACTATTATTATCCAAAAGTATTGAATGTTAATAGTAGTGGTAAATTAGCTAGTGTAGATGTTTATACTAAACATGGCTATAGGCCCGTTATTAATATAACTAGTTATATATATTGGTCAAAAGGTAATGGTACTGCGACCGCACCATATGAACTTAGTTTTGAAAGCGTACCAAGCTATCAATTTACTTTAACACCGACACCTAGTGATGCTAAAGTGGTACTAAAAGTAAATGGTACTACTGTATTTGATGGTAATGGTGAAGCCGTAATATCTGTTAAATATAAAGATGTAATTACATACACGGTAAGTAAAGATGGATATTTAACTTATACTAATAGTTATACATCTGGTAAATCAAATCATAATATTAATGTTTCTTTAACTAGTAAGTCGCCTGTACTTGCAACATATATAAGAGATATATATAATAATGATACAGTTAAAACAGATCATGATCTTAATAAATCATATTATACTTATGCAAACAGTGTAGGCCTAATTGATGATAGAAAGGGTGGCGATGTATATAATAATGGAAATATTAGGTATGTTGGTTCTAATCCTAATAATTATATTTATTTTAACTGTAGTGATTATTCTAATCAATCATCAAGCACATGTGAAAAATGGAGAATTGTCGGTGTATTTGATGGAAAGGTAAAATTAGTTAGACCTACTTCGATAGGCGAATATTCGTGGACAAGTATTCCGGAAATACTATAAATAAATGGGATCCTGATCCCACAAATAATTACAGTGGTGCTGCTATAATGAATTTAATGAATCCTGGATATGATAGTTTATCTGTTAATAATAGTTTGTATTGGAATTCAGGTTCTGGTAATTGCTATAATGCAGCAGGTGGAGCAACTACATCATGTGATTTTACAAGTACGGGGCTTAAAAATGATACAACTAGAAATTTGATTAGCACTGAAAAATATTACTTATATGCTCCACGGACAGGGGAATTATATGCAGATCAATTATATGTTCAAGAAAGGGGGGCGAGTCCGGGTTCACAATATGATGGTTCTAATGATATTCCGCCAATGTCAAGAAATGGTTATTGGGAAGGTAAAGTAGGCCTTTTATATCTGTCTGATCATGCGTATGGTGCAACTCCTGGAAGTTGTCTATTACCAGTTTTTAACTGGCCTTCACCATGTTTAAGATCAGATTGGTTAGCATATGAAACTGAAGAGAGATTCATAACACCATCGTTTAAACAAAGTAATGTATGGTTTGCTCGTAAGATTGGTACTTTAGAAGGACATATTAACTCTGGAGATGCCGCTGAAGCAATAAACATAAGACCAGTATTGTACTTATATGCAAATCAGGAATTTAAAGCAGGAGATGGAACTTCAAGCAATCCTTTTCAACTAACAGTAAACTAAAAAGCTTTCAAACGAAAGCTTTTTAATTATGTACCAAAACCATTGTACCAGTATCTACATTTTCATATATTTCTTTAGCAGCGTTATGAGGAAGATTGACACATCCATGAGAGCCATTATTAATATAAATATCTCCTCCGAATGTATCTCTCCATGAAGCATCATGAAGACCTATACCACCATCAAAAGGCATCCAGTAATATACATGCGAATTATATCCAGGGCCAGTTAAATAAGTATCATAAGTCTTATAACTAATAGGGAAGTATCCAATTCTTGTTGGACTACTAGTTTTACCTGTAACTGTAAGAGTAGTTAATATTACTTCATTATCTTTATACATTTTAACTGTTTGATCACTAATATCAACTTCTACAAATAAATTAGGTAATATTTCTAAATCATCATTATAAATATAACCATTTTGAAGAGATTCTGTTTGAACAAAAGCAACATTAGAATTACTACTTATTCTAAGTACCTTTTGACATCTTTCAACTACTTCAATAACATTACCATATTCATCATATAGATTAGTATTTTTAAGTACAGTGGCGAAGTCATTATTTTGATAAAATGCATCAGGAGTAGGAGTTTGTTCTATAGTAGGTATAACTTCTTCTATGACTTCTTTTGTTTCTCTTACATCTTCTTCATTTTTATTATTATTTTTAATTTGGCAACCACTAGTAAGTATTAGAGTTAATGCAAGTCCTAGTGATAAAATATTTTCTTTTTTCATATATCTCCTTTGGAATGTATTATATCATTTTATTTTATTAAATCAATATTTTTGATTAAAATGGTTTACAAACTATATTGAAGGTGTTATAATTGTTTTATTAAATCAAATGACGAAGACGATAAATAATAGACTTTATAGAGAGTTAGTGGTTGGTGGAAACTAATAAAGAAAGTTATTTATAGATCACTTCTGATGAAGCTTATGGATAAGATAAGCTCGCTACTATAGCGTTATTTAAATAAAGTGAACAAAAGGATGGTACCGTCATTATGACTCCTTGTACTGTTCTTTTTTATTTTGGAGGAGAAAGATATGGAATTTAAAAACAATTATGATTTTGTTAAAAATGAAGAAGATGTTTTAAAATATTGGGAAGATGATAAAACATTTAAAAAGCTTCTAGAGCAAAACAAAAATGGAAAGAAATTTAGATTTATTGATGGGCCTATTACAGCTAATAACAGAATGCATGTAGGTCATGCATGGGGAAGAACATTAAAGGATACTTTTATTAGATATAAAAGTATGAATGGCTATACTAGCCACTATAGAAATGGCTTTGATGGACAAGGTTTATGGGTTGAAGTAGAGGTAGAAAAAGAATTAGGCTTTAAGACTAAAAAAGATATAGAAGAATATGGACTTGATAATTTCACTAAAGCATGTGTTGCAAGAGTTAAAAAATTCTCTAAGATTATAACTGATCAATCTATTAGATTAGGTCAATGGATGGATTGGGATAATTCATATTACACATTAACTGATGAAAATATCACTAGCATTTGGTACTTCTTAAAAAAATGTAATGAAAAAGGTATGATTAAAGAAACATTTAAACCAATGCCTTGGTGTTCAAGATGTGGTACTTCATTATCAGAACATGAAATGACAGGTAGTTATCATGAAGTAGAACATGAAGTAGTATTTTTTAAGTTACCAATTATAGGTAAGGATTATAAAGCTCTTGTATGGACAACAACTCCATGGACACTATCTGCGAATGTAGCACTTGCTGTTAATCCTGAATTTGACTATGTAGTAGTTAAAATGCCTAAAGATGAAGATAAGTTATTATTATGTAAAACAATATTTGAAAAGAAATTCAAAGGTGAAGGAGAAGTATTTGAAGAGTTTAAAGGCAAAGAACTTGAAGGACTTGAATTTGAAACTTGTTTTCCTGAATTAGATGCTCAAAAGGACGTTAAACATCCAGTAGTATGTTGGGATATGGTTGATGATACTGAAGGATCTGGTATCGTTCATATCGCACCTGGTTGTGGAGCTGAAGACTTTGAACTTGGAGAAAGTATTGGACTTGCTAAAATTATGCCTATAGATGAAAATGGTATATTCTATGATGGATTTGGATTTTTTAGTAAAAAGAATGCTAAAGAAATATCAAATGAAGTATTTGAAGAATTAAAGAAAAGAAACAAATTATTCTTAGTACATAAATATAAACATAGTTATCCTTATTGTTGGAGATGTAAAGAAGATATATTATTCAGACTTGCTAAAGAATGGGCTATTGATGTTGATGTAGTAAGAGATGACTTAATTCGTAATGCTAAGAGTGTTAAATATAGTCCTGAACATCAAGGAAAGAGAATGCTAGATTGGTTGCAAAACATGGGCAATTGGAATATTAGTAGAAGAAGATTCTATGGTTTACCACTTCCATTTTATCACTGTGATTGTGGTCATTTAGAAGTAATTGGCTCTAAAGAAGAACTAAGAGAAAAAGCAATAGATAAAGATTTAGTAGATTCATTACCTGAATTACATAGACCATGGATAGATGATATTAAAATTAAATGTCCAAAGTGTGGTCATGAAGTATCAAGAGTTCCACAAGTAGGAGATGTATGGTTAGATGCAGGAATTGTTCCATTCTCTACATTAAAATACTTTACTGATAGAGAGTATTGGAAAGAATATTTTCCAGCAGAATATGTAATTGAGATGCATGAACAAATAAGATTATGGTTCTATTCAATGTTATTTATGTCTACTGTACTTGAAAATAAAGCACCATATGAATTTATCAAAACTAGTGGTATGGTTGTTAAAGAAGATGGAACTAAATTTAGTAAATCTGATAGTAACTCACTTTCATTATATGATGTTATGAATACAATAGGTAGTGATGCATTAAGATATAACTATCTTGGTACTAATACTGCTAATGATGTAAGATTTGGTTATAAATTAGGAGAAGATGCTCAAAAGAAACTACTTGCTTACTATAATATGGTAGTATTCTTTAATACATATGCATCTATAGATAAAGTTGATTTAACTGGCTTTAAACCTAATAAAAAAGATTTAACTTTATCTGATAAATGGTTAATTTGCTTAACTGATAAATTTATTCGTGAAGCAAGAGAATCCATGGATAAATATGAAACTAAGTTGGTAGTAGATGATTTTGAAAAATATGTAGATCAAGTAAGTAACTTCTACATCAGAATTAATAGAAGAAGATTTTGGAAGAGTGAGGATGATAGTGATAAGAAAACTGCATACTTTGTATTATTTGACTCAATTAAAAAATGTACTCAATTAATGGCACCAATGATTCCATTTATGACTGAATATATTTGGCAATGCGTTATAACTAAATATGACTCATCAGTCTCAACATCTGTACATTTAAGTACATATCCAGTAGTTAGTGATTATAAAATAGATGAAAGTATTTTAGAAGAAACAGATAAATTAAGAGAATTAATTTCTATGGGATTGAGAGCTAGAAATGAAAAAAATATTAAAGTAAGACAACCATTAAATAAATTATATGTTTCAAGTGAACTTAAAAGTAAAGAATATATTAATATCCTTAAAAATGAAGTAAATGTTAAAGAAATAGAAGTTGTTAATGACTTTGATAGTCTTAAAGATGAATATTTAACTCTTAACTTTAAAAATGCTGGTAGAGTACTTAAAGATAAAGTAAATGATGTTAAAGAACTATTAAATAGTGTTAAAGAAAATAAAGAACTAATTAATAATATTAAAGAAGGCAAAAATATTACTTTAGGTGAATATGATCTTGAAAGTGATTTATTCAATATAGAATTTAAAGAAAAAGACGATATTAAAGTAATATGTGAAAATAATATAACAGTAGCACTTGATGTTAATGTAACAGATGAATTAAAAAATGAAGGTATACTAAGAGATATTATAAGACAATGTCAAGTATATAGAAAAGAAGCTTTATTTAATGTTGATGATAGAATAACTATTTATTTTGAAAGTGATGATAAAGATATAATGGATATTCTTAATAAAAATGAAGAATTAATTAAATCTGAATTACTTGCTAAGGTTGAAAAACTTGATAAGTATGACTTTGAAAGTAAGTTTGAAGATATTAATCTAACAGTTAAAATGAAGAAAAATAGTTAGGAGTAATTATGAAAAACAAGGTATTATTTATAAAAAATATAAATGAATTTAATGAATTAAGAAATATTAATGGGGATACTAGAGTTACAGCAATATTATTAGATGATTTAGACTTTAAAGGAGAAAATTTTGAACCAATAGAGTTTAATGGAAAAGTAGATCTTATATTAAGAGGATTTGGTATGAATATTAAGAATATGAATATTATTAGTGAAAAAGATGACACTGGTATATTCAGAAAATTAAATAATTTAAATATTAAGGATGTTAATTTCTTTAATGTTCATACTTATGGAAAAAGTAATTCTGGAAGTATAGTAGGTCGTGTTGATAATAAACTCACATTAATACATTCTAAGATCATTAGTGAAGTTAATGGTAATGCAATGGTTGGTGGTATTTGTGGACTTGCCAAGAAAGTTAAATTAATAGATTCATTAATAGCCACTAGAGTAAGCGCATTAGGTGGTAATGGTCTAGCTTTAGGAGCATGTGAAACATTTATAGATCACAATAATACTTTTGTTAAACTCGGTAAAAATAAAAATCATGAAGAAACTAATGAAAATAAGACTGGTATTATATTATCTTTAAAATAGAAAAGAGCGTTTTAATTAATGCTCTTTTTTTGATATAATCATAATAGGAGGATGGTTATATGGACGCTGTAATACGAAAAGCAGAACCGAAAGATACAAAAGAAGCAAATAATTTACTAACTATGCTTATAAGAGATGAGAAACAATATGATCATAGTATAAATGAAAAGTGTGTAATTAATGGATTTTATGAAAATATGATTTCTAATGATTCTAATATTCTTTTGGTCGCAGAAATTGATAATAAAATCATTGGGTATTTATTTGGCTATATAGTAGATAATGGAAACACATATTTAGATAGAGTATCTAAGTTAGATGCATTATATATTACTAAAGAATATAGAAAGAATAAAATTGCAACTAAATTAATAAATGAATTTAAATCTTGGTCATTAAAAAAAGGAGTTAAATATATTGAAGTTCAAGTTTTAAATGATAATACAAATGCAGTTAATTTATATAAAAAAGAAGGATTTGGATCATTTAAATCGACTTTAATAAACAAAATACAATAAACTTATGATGAATATATATAAAATAAAGGAGTTGAAATTATAAAAGCATATATTGATATTGAAAATTCAAGAACACAAAGTGTTGATACAATTTGCGTTGACGTGATAAAGTATAAGTATGATAGTGAGGTTATATTTGACATTTCTAATTTAGATAAAAGTGAATTGTCATTATTGTATGATGCGATTGATGATAATAAACATTATATTGATATTGAAATGTTTTTTATAGGTGATAGTAATATTCCTAATTTTGGGCCTGACTATAATTATATTGTAAATGATAATAAATTAATACTAAAATATATTTTTTAAAAAAAGAAAAGAGAATGTCTTTCAAAAACTATGATTGGACACTAAACTATGAAGAAGGAAAAGATTGAACTTATGATGTTTATGTTAAATTAGATTCTTCAAAATGACATTCACATGATCGTGTTGACTCAGATGAAAATTTACTAGATAAATATCATGATTGTTTATTATCTATATATATATGATAGAGCAATTAGAAAAAAGCCTCGCAAAAAGAAAAAAACTTAAGTTTGAAAATTAAATAACTAATTATTGTTCTTTATAAACTCACGGAGCATTTTAATTAATGCTCTTTTTTCTATTCTTGATACATAACTTCTTGAAATACCTAATTTTTTAGCAATTTCTTTTTGTGTTTTTTCACTGGTATTTAAAAGACCATAGCGCATTTTAATTATTTCTAATTCTCTTTTATTAAGTACAGTTAAATATTTACTTAAGTGTGCTATATTATCATTATATTCTATTGTTTTAATAGGACTTTCTGTTTCTTCTTTCAATACATCTATTAATGTAATATCGCCACCATCTTTATCATGACCTATAACATCATTTAAACTAATATTGTTATTATATTTCTTATTACTTCTAAAATACATTAATATTTCATTTTCTGCACATTTAGCGGCATATGTAGTTAATTTTACTTTCTTTTGAGGTCTATATGAATCTATTCCTTTTATAAGGCCAATAGTTCCAATACTTATTAAATCATCAGTATTTCCCTTAGATTCGTACTTTTTAACTATATGAGCAACTAATCTTAAATTATGTTCAATAAGTTTATTTCTTGCATCTTTATCTCCTTTTAGATGCCTTTCAATATACATTTGTTCATCTTCTTTAGAAAGGGGAGAGTCAAATACATTAAGAGAATAACTAGTAGTAAATATTTTTATTTTCTTTAAATAATTTATAATTTTATTTAACACATAAATCACCTAATATATTTTATTATTTGAGAGTGTAAATTATGTAAACATTGTTTTTTGCCTTAAATACAGTGAATGTTTTTTATTGATATTTTTATTAAAAAGTGCTTTGCGATTATTTTGTAAAAAAATAAAAAAATGCTTTAAAAAACATTTACTTTATATACACGTTTGTGATATGATTTAATTAAGTTAGAGAGTAACCTAACTTGAAGGCGAGGTAATAATGGAAAAGGATTTTTTTGATGAAATCGTTGTTGTCAAAAGAAGTGGTCAAAGAGTTAATTTTAATGACGCTAAAGTTGCAATAGCAGTAAAGAAGGGTTTTGATAGTGTATATGAAGAGTATGATGAGAAACTAGTAAATAAAGTTAAAGAAAAGGTACTTTCATATATTAAAAAGAATTATAAAGATAGAAAGACTATTAATGTTGAGGATGTACAAGATGCGATAGAAAAAGTACTTCAAGATATGAAATATGATGATGTATATACTTCATTTAAAGAATATAGAGAAAGAAGAGCAGCATCTAGAGAAGCGTTTGTAGTTAAACAACAACATAAGTTTGTTAAAGCTATTGAGTCTTTAGGTCTTAAAACTTCATCAGAAGAGAATGCTAAAAGAGAAAATGCTAATGTTGATGGAGATGGACCTATGGGAACTATGCTTCATTTTGGTTCTACTGTATCAAGAGAATTTGCTAAGGCATATTTAATGGATAATAAATATGCAAGAGCACATGATGAGGGATTAATTCATATTCATGATTTAGATTTCTGGGCTATGGGAACTACTACTTGTACTCAAATAGATTTACATAAATTATTTAAAAATGGTTTTTCAACTGGACATGGATATTTAAGAACACCTAATAGTATTGGTAGTTATTCAGCACTTGCTGCGATAGCTATTCAAGCTAATCAAAATGAGCAACATGGAGGACAAAGTATTCCTGCATTTGATTATTATATGGCACCTGGTGTACTTAAAACATTTAAAAAAGAATTTAAACAAGCTTTATATAATTTAATAGATTTTGAAGGCTTTAGTGAATTTGTTAATTTTAATAAAGTAATTGAAATAATAGATAAACTTGAAAGTATTGAATTTAATATGGCTTTATTTGATGAATTTACATCAAAGAGTAAGAAATTAAAAGAAATATTTGATAATGCTTATGATGAAGCAATCGCAAAAACAGATAGAAGTACATATCAAGCAATGGAAGCATTTATTCATAACTTAAATACAATGCATTCAAGAGCAGGTGCTCAAGTACCATTTAGTTCAGTAAACTTTGGTACCGATACTAGTCCTGAAGGTAGAATGGTTATTAAAAACTACTTACTAGCAACAGATGCTGGATTAGGGCATGGTGAGACTCCAATATTCCCAATATCAATATTTAAGGTAAAAGAAGGAGTTAATTATAATAAAGAAGATCCAAGTTATGATTTATTTAGACTTGCATGTAGAGTTTCTGCTAAAAGACTATTTCCTAATTTCTCATTCTTAGATGCATCATTTAATAAAAAGTTTTTAGTAGAAGGAGATTACAATACTGAGGTAGGTTATATGGGTTGTAGAACAAGAGTTCTTGCTAATGTTTGTGGCCCTGCTGTTACACCTGGACGTGGTAATTTAAGTTTTACATCAATTAACTTACCAAGAATAGGTATTCACCATGGTATATGTTTAGGTGAAAGAGATAAGGCAGATATGAAGGGATTCTATGAAGAACTTGATGAAACAATTGAACTTGTAAAAGGACAATTATTACAAAGATTTGAGTGTCAATGTTCTAAGACAAGAGCAAACTTTAAATTCTTATTAGGATCAGGTGTATGGATTAATAGTGAGAAAATGGATTATAAAACTAAACTTAGAACTGTTTTAAAACATGGTACATTATCAATCGGATTTATTGGTCTTGCTGAAACTTTAAAAGCATTAACTGGAGAACATCATGGTGAGAGTGAAAAAGCACAAAAGCTTGGACTTGAAATTATTGGTCATATTCGTAAAAAATGTGATGAATATTGTGAAGAATATAATTTAAACTTTACTTGTCTTGCTACTCCTGCTGAGGGTCTTTCTGGTAGATTTGTAGCAATAGATAGATCAATCTATGGAAAAATTAAAGGTGTAACTGATAGAGATTACTATACTAATTCATTCCATGTACCAGTTTATTATAAAACTAGTGTTAAACATAAAATGGAAGTTGAAGGTAAATATCATACTCTTACAAATGCAGGACATATTTCATATATTGAACTTGATGGAGATACAGTAAATAATGTAGATGCATTTGAATCAGTAGTTAGAATTATGCATGATTCAGATATAGGATATGGTGCGATTAACCATCCAGTAGATAGAGACCCTGTATGTGGTTATGTTGGTGTCATAAAAGATGTTTGCCCAAGATGTGGTAGACATGAATGTGAAGGCGTTGAGATGGAAAAAATAACTTGTCTTGAATGCCAAGGAAGATAATAATAGGAAAGAGGTAATAATTATGGATAAAGAAGTTAAAAATAAAAAAGTTGTTGGTGAAGGAGTAAAATTCGATAGAATTAGAAGAATAACTGGTTATCTTGTTGGTACTTTAGATAGATTTAATAATGCTAAAAAAGCAGAAGTAAATGATAGAGTAACTCATGCCACAAAGTAAGGAATATATAAGACTTGCTGCTGATTTACAAACAGATAGCATAGTAGATGGCCCTGGCCTAAGAGCAGTTATATGGACTCAAGGATGTCATCATAATTGTAAAGGATGTCATAATCCTACCACCCATGATTTTAATGGAGGAGGGTTAGTTCCTGTGTCCCTTGTATGTGAGGCAATTGATGAACTTGAATATCATACAGGAATAACTTTTAGTGGAGGGGATCCTATGTATCAACCAGTTGCTTGTAATGAGATCGCAGCATATGCTAAAAGTAAGGGATACAATATATGGGTATATACTGGCTTTACATTTGAAGAACTAATGAAAATGTCTAAAACTATGCCTATATATAAAGAATTCTTAGAGAAGATTGATATCCTTGTAGATGGAAGATTTATTTTAGAGCAAAGAGACTTGAGTTTATTATTTAGGGGTTCAAGAAATCAAAGATTAATTGATGTTAAAAAAACTCTTAAAAATAAAGAAATAACTCTACTTAATGAATATGAGTACAAAGAAGAAAAAATGTTTGAAAAAAGACCTATGTTTGTATAGGCCTTTTTTTGACTTTTAGGTGCTTTTTTGATATAATCCATAACTTGAATGGGGTGGTATGGTGAATTTAACTACTATATTAATGTTAAAACTACTAAGAAATAAAGGTATACCAGAGGAAAAAAGAAATAAAATATTTGAAAAATATGAAACGTTCTTTAATATTATTATTTTTAATAAGACCAATATTTTAGATATGGCACTTGATGAAGATTTATGTAGTGAGGCTAGAAAATATTTTTGTAATAGATATCATGATTATTATAAATATCGTGCTACTAACGAAGATAGAGAAAAATTAGATGAATATCTTTATAATAAAAATGTTACTGTTAAAGAATTAGATAATTTAAGTAGTGTAGTTGGTAGTAATTTTTTAACTGAAAAAATTTGTGATAAATTATTTCCATTAAGTTTTGATGAGTACTTAGAAAATATGTGTGATATAGATACCTTTGTCACTATATATAAATCACATGCTGACTATATAAATTTAGCCAAAGTATTAAAGAATTTAAGTTTGACTGTTAATGTTGAGTTATATGAAAAGATAATAAATATTAAGCCTAATGATGATTACTATATGTATAGAATATTTACCACTGATAGAATCGCGGATTCTATGAAATTAGATGTCATTAAAAGATATGTAAATAAAAATAATATTAATCGTCTTCTCACTCTTATTGATTCAAATGAAGAATATGGACAAATTATATTAGATACTAAAAAAGATATGATTGATGATATGATTAATAATCTTACTACTAAAGGACTAATTAAAGTAATTGATGATGATTCTTATTGCAAATATTTTTATAATAAATTACTTAATGAAAGAAAAGATTTTGTAATTTCAACAATAAATCAAACAAAACCAGGAATTCTTTTAAGATTTGTTACTTTGAATCGTAACGATGAAATATCTAAAGTAATAATGGATAATTGTAAGAATAAACTTATTGATTATATTAAAAGATGTGATTTTTTCTATCTTAATTATGTTTTAGAGAATAAATATGATTATTATGGTTTTAAAAATGAATTATTAAAATATAGAAAAAGTAGTGTGATAAAATACATTAAAAAAGCTAGTGATTTTTATTTAATGAACATGTTAGAGGCTTCAAACTCTCCTAAAGAACTTGTGAGTTTAATTTTAAAATACCGAATAGACACCGTTAAAAAAGAATATAGTGACTTAAGTACTTATGAATTAAATAGAAAACTTGAAAACAATATGTCAACTGAAATAAAAGAATTAATAATAAATCTTAATATTAATGAAAATAATATAATTGATGTTTTGAATTCTATAAATGAGAAATGCGCATTTCCAGAAGAAACTATTTCTATAATAATTGAATCTAAAAGAGAATTGTTAGAAAATATATTAAATAAGTATTCTTTAGATGAGTTTATAAAATTAAAGCCATTTAATAAAGAATTAAAAAGTACAATATATGAAAAATTCGAAAATATTTTAAGTGATATAGTTAAAAAAGAAAAAATAGATAAAGATACTATTATTAAAATAATGCAAGATAATAAATACAATTCAATTATTAAGAAACATATTTTATTATGCAATGGATTTAATCCTGATGATATTGATAATTTTATTGAATTATATTCATACTTTCCTAGTGAAAAAACATATAATAGTTTCAATAAAATAAAATTATTTATAGAAAGCAATAATATAGACTTTGATGCATTTATTCAATATGGCATTGGTAACATTAAATACAGTAGTTGGCTAGACAATTTATATAATATATTAGATTTGAATAAAGAGGATGAATTTAATAAAGTATGTGAATATTTCTTTAATAACTATTATGATTGTGGAACGAACCAAATTAAAAAAGTTTCATGTTTTTTAGAAACTCTTACAAATTATACAAATAATTATAATTTATGTATGATGCTTACATCTAGTAATTGTAGTTTAAACGATATAGATAAAACTAATTTATCAAGGGCATTTGCTCTTAAAACAAATATTGATATTAAAAGTATAGATGAGTTGTCTGAATTAATTAATAAAGAACTACAAATTTATATAGAAAATCTATTAAATGATGATTTAGATATAGATAATCTTAAATCTATGTTTAATAAATATGTATTTAGTGAGTGTAAGTCAACAATAAAAAGCATTAATGGAGCAGAGGGATTAATTAGGTTAAAACATCTTAATAATGATAATGAATTTAGTAAGTTAGTTGATTCAATAATACCGTATATTAAAATATATGAGACTGTAAATTCTTGCAAAAATAAAGAATCATTAAGAGATGCATTACTTTATATATATAATAATGATTTATTTAATAGTATAAGTAGTATATATTATACTTTAGATGATAAATTAAGACAATTATTTGAAATAGATTCAATGCTAAACTTAACTGATCTTTCTAAATGTGAGAGTATGATAGATGAAAAGTTATCAAATGAATATGGAGTACCTTGTTATGACTTTAGAAATAAGAATTATTGTTTATATGGACATATATTAAGTACAAAAGAAAATATGGATGATATTATGGCAGGTAAAAGTACTTCTGTGAGTAATTTTATTTCTGTTAGCGCAGTTAGTTATTTAGGACAAACATATTATTATAATTATGGTAAGAATATTTTAGCATACAATAAACTTCTTGATGGAAGTTTTATATGTAGTTCTATGAAAAATATGGTAACTAATGGTGCTATTAAAAACAATTCTAGTGAGGTTGATTCTTCACATATACATTTAAAATTACAAAGAGGTATTTTGGAAACTAGTTGCGTTACTTCTAATAATTCAGAGGCGCTACTATATAGGGAAGGTTTAATACCATGTGGTTTAATATTACCTGGTGGTAGAAAACCATTTGAAAAAGAACTTGAATATTCTAAAAAATATAATTTACCATTTATAATAACTCAAAATGTAAGTACTGCGATTAATGAAGTTGAAATGAATATTGAAAAGAATGATATTAAATGTATAAGTTTTTCTAATCATAAAGAAATTGATAAAATAATGTCTTTCTTTAATAAAAAAACTGCTGATATTAGTAGTATATATACAGGTAGAGAAATTGCTTTGTTTGCTGATGCTCATTCACTTTATGAACCAACACTTGCGATACTTGAAGATATTAGAAAAAGAGGTATTAGTGAAATATATTCTCTTGGTGATAATATAGGCTTAGGACCTAACCCTAGTGAAGTGTTTGATATGTTAGAAAGCTATGGTGTAAACTCAATAATGGGTAATAGTGAATACTATTGTACTCTTGGTACTGAGCCATTCTCATATTTAAATCAAGATAGACTTAACGCTCAAGAGTGGACAGAAAATAAGCTTGGTAGTGATAGGATTAACAAAATGAAGTTATGGATTCCATCACAAGATATACTAGTTGGAGATAAAACAGTAGGACTTTGTCACTTTGCTAATGATGTTAGATGGGACTTTGGTATTAATAGTACTTGGTCTTATCAAAATAATTTTGAAAAGGGTAAAAACTCTAATCAATTTAGATATACTAATAGTGATGATGCTATTAAATATATGAAAAGTAGGCTTGGAGTTAGTGAAACATTAAATACATTAAAAGGTATTAAAGATGCTTTAAATAATCCAATATTTAATGGTAAAAGAGTAACTGATTATGATAGTATTATACAAGGACATGTACATTTTAATATGGAAGACTACTTAGATAATACAAGTATTTATACTTTAAGAGCAAGTGGTGTTGGATATGATAAGGATAAAAGGGATACTGCTTGTTATTACATATTAAAAGAGAAAAAAGATGGGACTTTTGATGTTGATAGAGTACTTGTTAAGTTTAATAAACAATTACTTACTTCTAATATAAATAGTTCAAATATACCTGATAAATCATTTTTATTACGCATGCTTTAAAAAGAATAGAAATATTCTTTTTTTTGTATGCAATTCTTGATATAATAATACATAAGGAGTGAATTATGGTAGAAAAGTTTATGCCTGATATATATCAAAAAAGTATTTATTATATTAATTATGATAAATTATATAAAAAGGGAGTTAGATGTATTATATTTGATCTTGATAATACAATAACACCTTCATATATAAAAGAGCCTACTAAGAGGCTTAAAAAGCTATTTGAGGAGTTAAAAGACAAGGGATTTAAATTAATAATAATGTCTAATAGTCCTAAGTATAGAATAGAACCATTTAAAACATATTTAGGAGTAGATGCTTGTGCTTTTTCTTTAAAACCAAGAAAAGATAAATATATAAAAATAATGGAAAGATTTAAATATAAACCTACAGAGATAGCATGTATAGGGGATCAGTTAATTACCGATGTTTTAGGCGCTAATAGAATGGACTTTACGAGTGTTCTTGTTCATCCATTATCAAGTAGAGATCACACAGTTACATTATTTAATAGGATATGTGAAAGTTTTATATTTAGTAGCTTAGAGAGAAAAGATTTATTTAAGAAAGGAAAATATTATGACTAAGGAATGCTTAGGATGTGGTTGTGTTTTACAAACAATAGCCCCAAAAGAAGAAGGCTTTGTAAAATCATCAGTTCTATCAAAAGCAGATTATTGTGAAAGATGTTTCAAAATAAAACATTATGGTGAATATAGTGTACTTGATAAGAAAATAGATACAGATGGTATTATCAGAAATATTAATAGTGATAATTTAGCCTCTGTTGCGATACTTATTGATGCTCTTAATATAAATGATAATATTAAAAAATATATAAAGAGATTTAAAAATAAAAAGTATATTCTTATTACTAAAAAAGATATCTTACCAAAGAGTTTAAAAGAAAAGAAGCTTATAGAATATATTAAAAATAATGTTTGTGATACAGAAAATATAATGTGTATTAGTTCAGTTAAAAATTATAATATAGATAATTTCTTAAATAAAATAAAAGAAGATAATGTTAAAAGACTTTATATAGTAGGATTTACTAATAGTGGTAAAAGTACATTTATAAATCATTTACTTACTAGTCAAATGAAGAATCCTACGATCACTACTAGTGCAATACCTAATACAACTGCATCATATATAACTATTAAACTTGATAATAAAATAACTATAGTGGATACTCCTGGTTTTATAGACTCTAATGCTGTATATAATTTTATTGATTATAATAAAACTATAAAATTATATCCTAAAAAAGAAATAAGAGTGAAAACATTTCAAATTAGAAGTGGTTATAGTATAGTCATTAATGATATACTTAGAATAGATAATTTAGGTAAATGTAATAGTTTTAGTTTCTATATGAGCGATAAATTAAGATATGAAAAAGTAAAGTTTAAGAATGAAAAATTAAAGATACTACCTAGCATATCTATTGAAACAAATGAATGTACTGATGTTTTAGTAAATGGTCTTGGTTTTATTAGAATTACAAAACCTGGTGAATTTAAAATATACGCACTTGATGAAAAAATGATATCTATTAGAAAGAGTATGATTTAAATGAATAAAATAAATGTAATGAGTGAAAACTTAGCAAATAAGATTGCTGCTGGGGAAGTAGTAGAAAGAATTGCTAATGTAATAAAAGAATTAGTTGAAAATAGTATAGATGCTGGAAGTAAAAATATTAAAATTGAACTTACTGGTGCCGGAAGTAAATTAATCAAAATAGTTGATGATGGTTGTGGTATGAGTCGTGAAGATGCTAAATTATGTTTTCAAAGGCATGCTACATCTAAAATTAAAAATGAAAATGATTTATATTTCATTAGTTCTCTTGGCTTTAGAGGAGAAGCTTTAGCGGCAATATCTAGCGTAAGCAAAGTAATACTAGATACATATGATGGAACTGAATCTACATACTTAGTGCTTAAAAATGGTAAGTTTATAGAAGAAAAAACAGGAAGTATGAGGGTGGGTACTATTATTGAAGTATCTGAGTTATTCTATAATACTCCTGCTAGGCTTAAATTTATGAAAAGTGAATATTCTGAGCTTGCACTTAGTGTTTCATTTGTTGAAAAGATTGCATTATCACATCCAGATATATCATTTACATTAATCAATGATGAAAAAGAGTTAATACATACTACTGCTAGTAATGATTTATATAAAACTATACATGAGATATATGGATACACAACCAGTAAAAATATGATTCAAATCAAGGGTGAAAACTATGATTATGAAGTAAACGGATACATAAGCAACTTAAATATAAGTAAATCTAATCGTAATAATATGATAACTCTAGTTAATGGAAGAGTAGTGTCAAATAAAGACATAAACCGTACTATTAAAGATGCATATCATACAGTACTTGCAGAAAACAAGTTTCCAATAGTAGTTATCAATATAATAACAGATCCAACTTTAGTAGATGTAAACATTCATCCAACTAAACAAGATATTAAATTCTCTAAGTTAGATAGTCTTAATGAACTATTATTTGATTTAATTAAGTCTGCTCTTAATGAAACCGATAATACTTTTAAAGCGTATGAACAAACAACTATTTCTAATAATGAAGTAGATGTAAGTGAAAGAAAATATGAAAATATAAGAATGGCATTTAATACAGATGAAGAAACAGTTAAGTATGAAAATGTTAAAAAAGAAGATAATATGCTTATTAAACCAGTTGGTTTAGCACTTGGAACGTATTTAATTGCACAAGATGAAGATGTTATGTATATGATAGATATTCATGCTGCAAATGAAAGAATTAACTATGAAAGATATATGGATGCTCTTGCTAAAAGAGATGTATATACAACATCCATGTTATTCCCAATTCAACTTGAATACTCTAAAAATGAATATATGAATATACTTCATAATATAGATGAAATAAGAAATCTTGGTTTTAAAGTAGAAGAGTTTGGTACTAATACTTTTAGAGTAATTGAACATCCTTCATGGTTAAAAGAAGGCTATGAGGAAGAAAGTATTAGAAGAATATTTGAACTTATTGGTGAGTTTAAAGATACTTTTGATAGAGTTAAATTTAATGAAAAAGCAGCTATAAGGCTTGCTTGTAAAATGAGTGTTAAAGCTAATACAAGTATTACACATCTAGAACAAGAAGAACTATTAAATAGATTATTTAAATGCAAGTTTCCTTATACATGCCCTCATGGAAGACCAACTATTATTAAATATCCAATATATGAGCTTGAAAAACTATTTAAAAGAGTTAATTAGGAGGAAAATATGAGTTTTTTTGAATTTTTTGAAGAAGTAGAAAAAGAGTTTTTTGATTATTTAGAATATTTAGAAGTAAATAATCTATCTTATGATGAAAATGGTAATATAGTAGAAAAAGGTTCATCTTTAACATTAAAGCCTGGAAATAACAGTGATAAACATGAGTAAGATAATAGTAATAGTAGGTCCAACCGGAGTAGGTAAAACTGCCTGTTCAATTTATCTTGCTCATAAATATAATGCAGAAGTGATAAATGCTGATTCAACCGGTGTATATAAAGAACCATTAATCGCAACAGCTAAAGTAACAGAAGAAGAAAAAGATGGAGTTATTCATCATATGCTTGATCTTGTTAGTCTTGATGATGATTTTACTCTTTATGATTACCAAGTAAAGGGAAGAAAAGTATTAGATGACTTAATTAGTCAAAATAAAAACGTTATTATAGTCGGAGGTAGTGGTCTTTATATAAAAGCATTGCTTTACGATTATAAACTAGATAAAACTGATAATATAAGAGTAGATTATAGCAAATATACTAATCAAGAATTAAAAAACATGGCAGACAAAATAGATAAAAGTAATAATATTCATGTTAATAATAGACAAAGATTAGAAAGATATATTACTTATTATAAACAAACAGGTAAAACTATTAAAAAGACAAATGATATTAATAAAAAACTATATAATTTTGATATTATTGGTCTTAAGTCAGATAAAGAAACATTATATAAAAGAATGAATGATAGAGTAGATATTATGTTTAAAAATGGCCTTTTAGATGAGGCAAAAGAATTAAAAGATAAAAAGAATTTTAATAATATAATTGGTTATAAAGAATTAAATCAATATTTCAACGGTTCAATATCACTTGATGAAGCAATTGATTTAATAAAACAAAATACTAGAAGATATTCTAAAAGACAATTTACATGGTTTAATAACCAAATGAAAGATATTAAATGGTTTGATGTAAACTATAATGACTTCAATGAAACTATTAAAGAAATAGATATTTATTTACAAGAAAAAAGATAACGATTGTTATCTTTTTTAGTACAATTCTTTATAAAAAGCAATATTAAAGTCATGATCTTTTTTATCTTTTTTTAATAGCGTATCTGTATTAATCATAAAGAAGTTAGTATTATTATTTTTATTTATTTCATCATCATCCCATGTAACATCGATATGGTACCATGCATTATTATAGTAAATTACATTCCATATATGCTCTTTGCTTGATACTTTAAAGTTAGGTATATTAAGTATGTCCATCGCTATGGCAAAAGCGTCCGTATATCCCCCACATATAGCTTTCTTTGCTGTAATCGCACCATAAGCAGTAGTTGAATTTTCATCTTGAGTCTTAGTATAATCATCATCATATGTAATATTATTTATCAAATAATGATGGATACTTTTTATATTTTCTTTTGTGATGTTTTTTCTATCTATTTTTAAACTATCAATTAAATTATTAAAATAATTAGTTAAATATTCAGTTTGTTCTTTAGTATAAGTTTTATCTATTGAAAGATATATTTCTTTATCACCAGTAACTAATGTATTATATTTTTTATATGAATTAAATGGACTGACATAATTATTAATTAATGACACATATTCACTGTCATCAGCAACTGTTCTAACATCATTTGTGCAGTCTTCATATTCACTTCTACAATAGAAAGTAAATTCATCCCATCCTTCATTTAAAACAGTGTAATAAATGGCTTTAATATCATCTATATTCTTTGGTTCAAAATTATTTGTTTCTTTAAATGATTTATAATTATAATTTCTTTTATTTTTAGTTTGTTCTTTTGGAATAACAACTTCATAACCGCTTACTTTGTCTATAAGCCTATTTATCTTATGTATAGTAGTATCATAATTAGTAATAAATAAATAAAATACAAATAATGTTATTAAAGAAAATAAAATATTTAATAATTTTTTTGTTCTATTCATAATATCCACCATAAAAATTATAACAAAAAAAGTAGATAATATCTACTTATTTTTCATTAACTATTTTATTTAATCTAGATTTATATCTATCTCTAGTATTGCTTTTAATAACTCCTTTTTGAGCAGCGATATCGATTCTCTTAATTGCTGTAGCTAATAAAGTTGTTGCTTCTTCTTTAGAAGCAGCTTTTTCTACCTTTTTAATAGCTGTTTTCATACTAGACTTAATATCATTGTTTAGTACTGATTCTTTCTTTGTAATTAATACTCTTTTTTTAGCACTTTTAATATTAGGCATTATTCCACCTCCCTTAAAACTTATTTAATCATAGCAAAAAAAAACTTAAAAATCAATAATTTTGATAAATAAAATACTTTTTAGACAAATTTTTAATTATTTATTTTATTCTACATTTTTTTTAACTTTAATATTATATATTAAATATGGTGAAGCATATGAATAAGTTTAAAACTAAAAATAATAGATTTATAAAACTATTTTATATTTTAATAATACTTTTTATATTACTCATTATTTTCTTTAAAAACTTGGATATAAACTATATTTTACTAAAGTCAGTAAAAAGTAAGTTTGATAATAACATAATAAATACAAATAATATCAATACTAAACTTGTTTATAACTCTTTGAATAAAATAATTGATTATAAAGATATGGTGAATATACAAAAAAATGAAGTAATAGATACTAATAATAAAACAGATAATACTACTATTGAAAAAGATCCAATTGTATACATATATAACTCACATCAAACAGAGAATTATACATTAAGAGTCACTAATGATTATTCAATATCACCAACTGTATATCATGCATCATATATATTAAAAGAACATTTGAAAAATAATGGTGTTCCTTCTTTAGTTGAAGATTCTTCAGTAAAAAAATATTTAAGTAAGAATAAATTATCTTATTATTACTGCTACGACGCAACTAGAAGTTTTATTAAAGAGCGTAAAAAGAAATATAATTTTAAATATATTATAGACTTACATAGAGATTCAGTTGATTATAAAAAAACGACATGTGAAATTAATAATAAAAAATATGCTAAAATTATGTTTGTTGTTTCTATTAAACATAAAAATTATGAGAAAAATTTATCTTTTGTTCGTGACATATATAAAAGATTAAATAAAGAATACAAAGGTATAACAAGAGGAATATATGAAAGGAAAGATGTAATATTCAATCAAGACTTATATGATAATGCTATATTAATAGAAGTCGGAGGAGTTGATAATACAATAGATGAAATAAATAATACATTAGAGGTTTTTGCTAAAGTACTTTCTTCTTATATTAAAGAGAAGGGGGACTAGATGAAAAAGAAAAAAAATTATTTTATGACATTTGTCTTATTCATATTTTTAGTATTTTTTGTACTTTATATTTCTAAAGAAACAGGCTACTACGAATACAAGGCACATTCAAAAGCAGCATTGACTCAAAAACAAATTGAAAAGTTTGAAACTGATTTAAGCAATGGTAAAAATGTAACTATAGATGATTATATAGTCAATGATAAAGTAGATTATACATCTAAAGTAGGTGATATTGGATATAAATTTGGTAATTTAGTAGAAGGATTCATGAATGAGGGGCTTAAAAAAATACTAAAGTTTCTTAGTGCTCTATTTTATGAATAATTCACTTGCTACCTTAGTATACGTACGCGTTAATGGGCCGCTACCAAGAAGAGTACCGCCAAAATATCTAACAACTACTACTAATGTATTATCAAGGTTTTTTCTATGAATTATATCAATAAGACCTCTAGTTGTGCCACTTGGTTCCTTATCAGCATAATTCTTTTCAAGTGATCCTATTTTATATGCATAAACAATATGTCTTGCTTTCTTATGTTCGTTTTTTAAAGCATTAATAATATCATCTACTTCATTAGTAGAACTAACTGCATATAAAATACCTATGAATTTTGATTTTTTAATTTCTAAATAACTTTCTTTTAATTTTTTCATATTTAAATTATATAATATATTTAATATTATTGCTAGTGTGTTATAATTAAAGTGAGGTGTACCATGAGATTTAAAGAAGAACTTAGAGAAGTACCTAAAAAAAGTGGTTGCTATCTTATGTATAATAAAGATAATATTGTTATATATGTAGGTAAAGCAAAAATACTTTTTAATAGATTACATAGTTATTTTAATAGAGAACATACTGGTAAGACCAAAAAAATGGTTAGTGAGATAGATCATTTTGAATATATAGTTACTAATAGTGAAACAGAAGCATTCATACTTGAAATAAATCTTATTAAAAAGTATGATCCTAAATATAATATATTACTTAGAGATGATAAAAGTTATCCATACATAGAACTTACTGATGAAAAATATCCTAGGCTTAGAGTGAAAAGACAAATAAATATTTCAAAGAAAAGTTCTCATTTATTTGGACCTTATCCTAATGTATATGCAGCAAGAAGAATGGTTAATTTACTTAATAGATTATATCCTCTTAGAAAATGTGATACCATGCCTAAGAAGGTATGTCTTTATTATCATATTAATGAATGCCTTGGTTATTGTGAACATAAAGATATAAATTGTGATATATACTTAAAAGAAATACTTAGTATATTAAACGGAAATAATAAATTATTAATAGATAAAATTAATGAAAAAATAAAAATTAATTCAGATAGTTTAAACTATGAAGTATGTAAAGAACTAGTAGATGAATTAGGTTATATTAAAACAATATTAAATAGTGAAATTGTTGTAGAACTTGATGATAATCTAAATAGAGATATAGTAAACTATTATTATGATAATTCATTTATAAGTATAGTTATATTCTTTATAAGAGGAGGTAAACTAGTAGGAAATCACTATAAAATAATACCTATTATTGATGAGGTTAAAGAAACACTTGAATATTATATAGTTAATTTTTATAGTAAAAGAAATATAGTTCCACGTGAATTAATCGTACCAGAATTACTTGATAATGAACTACTTAGTGAAATTATTAATACCAAAGTAATTAATGTATTTAGAGGACCTAAAAAGAAATTATTTGACATGGCTTATAATAATGCTAAAACTCAATATGAAAAAGAAATACAATTAATATATAATAATGAAAAATTAACAACAGATGCGAATGAGGAATTAAAATCTTTATTAAATATGCCTTCTTTGCATACAATAGAGGCATTTGATAACTCTAATCTTTTTGGTACATATACAGTTTCTGGAATGGTTGTATTTAAAGATGGAATGCCATCTAAAAAAGACTATAGGAAGTTCAAATTAACTTTTGATAAAAATGATGATGTAGCAGCTATGAAAGAAGTAATATATAGAAGATATTTTAGACTTTTAAATGAACATTTACCTCTACCAGAACTAATAGTAGTAGATGGTGGTTATAATCAAATAACGGCTACTAAAGAAGTGATTTCTTCTCTATATTTAGATATAAAAGTTATTGGTGTTAAAAAAGATAGTCATCATAGCCCTACCGCTATTGTTGATGGTGATAATTTAACTGAAATTGCAATAAATAAAAATTCAAATGTATTTAGATTATTATCAAGAATAGATGAAGAAGTCCATAGATTTACTATTAACTATCATAGAGATATAAGAAGTAAGGGAAGCATTTCGAGTCTACTTGATAATATACCTGGTATTGGTAGTAAAAGAAAAAAAGAACTTATTAAAAAATATGGTTCTATAAATAAAATAAAGGATGCGAGTGTATATGAACTCTCTAAAATAGTCCCACTAAAAGTAGCAGAAGATTTAAAAACATATTTAAATGAAGAAAATAAAAAATAATTATTATTAAGAATATTTCTTTTAAATAATTATTTTTTAATGTATAATATTTATGAGGTACGAACATGAAAAAAGTTTCACTATATCCAGCAGATGTATATCAAGTAATAGATAAAAGTTTACTATCAGAAACAGATAAACTTATTTTAAACATGCTTTATATGCCTATAATAGGTAGTATAGCTATTGCTTTATATTTAAAAATGCAAAATGAAACTAGAAATACATTTATATCTCCAGAATTAACACATCACCATTTAATGACAAGTATGGGAACAACACTTGATAATATAAAAGAAGCAAGATTAAAATTAGAAGGAATAGGACTTTTAAAAACATATTATCATGAAGGAGAAGTGGGTTCTTATGTCTATGAACTTTATAGCCCTGTCTCAGCTCAAGAGTTCTTCTCACATCCTATATTTAATGTGGTTTTATATAATAATGTAGGTAAAACAGAATATAATCGTTTGCATGATTATTTTAAATTACCACACATATCATTAAAAGAATATGAAGAGATAACAACTTCATTTGATGAGGTATTCAAAAGTAGAAATTATACTGAGTTTGAACTTGATGGTAATGACATATTATCTAAAAATAAACTTATGCTTAAATATGAACTTGATTATGATTTTGATCTTTTAGTTTCTAGTTTACCAAGTGGTATGTTTAATCCAAAGTGTTTAAATAAAACAATGAAAGAATTAATAACAAACCTTTCATTTCTCTATGAAATAGATCCAGTAACAATGGCGGATATAATAAGAACAACGCTTAATGAAAAAGGTAATATTAATAAAGAAGAATTGAGACGTAATACAAGAAAATATTATCAATTTAATAATGATAATAGACTTCCTAGTTTATTATTTAAGAGTCAACCAGAATATTTAAAGAATGCTAGTGGAGATAATAGTAAAAAAGGTAGAATTATTAAAGTATTTGAAAATCACTCTCCATATGAATTCTTACAAGCTAAATATAAAGGAGCTAAGCCTACTGAAAGAGATATGAAAATACTAGAGACACTACTTATTGATTTAAAGCTTAATCCAGCAGTAGTAAATGTTCTTATAGATTATGCTCTTAAAACAAATAATAATAAATTAGTAAAAGGATATATTGAAACAATCGCAGGTCAATGGAAAAGAAGTGGTATAGAAACTGCTAGTGAAGCCATGGATATTGCTGAGAAAGAACATAAAAAGAAATACAAAAAAGAAAGCATAACTAAAAAGAAAAAAGAAGTTATCCCATCGTGGTTTAATGAGAATATTGAATCTCAAAAAGATGATGAAAGTAATATAGAATTTAAGAGTTTTATAGAGGAGTTTAGAAGATGAAAAGTACAAATGGTTTTATTAAAAAAAGTAAAAAAGCAATACAAGATGATTTAAGAAGAGAGTTTGTTTTATCAAGTAAAGATGAAACTTTTATGAAACTTTGTGCTAGACTTAAAAAAGATGAAAAAATTCTTATGAAATATACATCTAAACTAGAAGATACTGTCTGTGAACTTAAAAATTGTTCTAAATGTAAAGGACTTTCGTGCTGCAAAAACCAAGTAGAGGGGCATGTATATTATCCTGTTGTTTATAAAGATACATTAGACTTCGTATATAAACCATGTAAATATTTTAAAAATAAAAAAGAAGAAAATAAAACTATATTTTTTGAAACACCTAAAATTCTTATGAATGCATCCTTAAGTGAACTAATATCAGAAAAAGAAAGAAACTCAATACTTAAGTATATAAAAGATTTCTTAAAAAAGAAAATGAAAGGTGAAATAGTTAAAGGAATGTATTTAAGTGGTTCTTTTGGTAGTGGTAAATCTTATATATTAAGTGCTTTATTAAATGAACTTTCTAACAAAGGATTTAAAACAGTTAATGTATATTATCCATCTTTATTAAAAAGATTAAAAGCATCATTTAATGAATATAACTATGATGAATTATTAGATGAAATAATGACTAGTGATATATTATTAATAGATGATATAGGTGCTGAAAATAATAGTGCTTGGGCAAGAGATGAAGTTTTAGGAACAATTCTTCAATATAGAATGGATAATAATCTAACAACATTCTTCACATCTAATTTTTCAATAAATGAGCTTGAAAATGTACTATCTGAAACTAGTAAAGGAACAGACTCTATTAAATCAAGACGTATAATTGAAAGAATAAAATATTTAACTATAGAAGAAACACTTATAAGTAAGAATAAAAGGCAATGAATAAAAAAGAATTAAGAGATAAATATCGTTTAATAAGAAAAAATATCAAAAATAAAGAATACTTAGATAATATCATATTTAAAAAAGCAATAATTAATGATAATATTTTAAAAAGTGATATTATTTTGATATATGTATCAACTGATGAAGAAATTGATACACTAAATATCATAAACTATCTTCTTAAGACTAAAAAAGTAGCTGTTCCTAAAATAGAAGATGGAGTGATGAACTTTTATTTTATAAAGTCACTTGATGACTTAGAAAAAGGATATTTTAATATATTAGAACCTACTACTAAAGAAAAAGTACAAAGTTTTAATAACTCTGTATGTATAACACCAGGAATATGCTATTCACGTTCAAAATATCGCATAGGCTATGGTAAAGGGTTTTATGATAAATTTTTTAATAAAAATAAAATATATAAAATAGGTCTTTGTTATAAAAAATGTTATATAAAAGAAGAATTTAATGATGAATATGACATCAAAGTAGATGAAGTAATAACTGATTAGTTGTTGCTTTTTTAAATTTTATTTGACAAATCAAATACTTTGTGTTATAATTTAAACACTTATGAAAGGGGTACTAGAAAAAGAGTAAGTCATAATGACTATAGGGGGATTTATGGAAAGAAAAGAATTATTAAAAAAATTAAATGAATTAAAAAGAAGTGTAGTAGCTATTTCTTTAGCATCAACTGTTGTTTTAGGAGCAAGTGCATGCTCTAGTGAAGAAAAACCTTACTTCTCAGAGGAATTATCTATGGAAGATTATTTTAATTCACATGATGAAGAAAATTGTTTTATGACATATTATATAGATAATAATAAAGTAGATGGTAAAACATTTGAGGAATGGAATAGTATTTACAAAGAAGCTAGATGTAGTGCAATATATGATGAAAAAGCAGACAAATATAAACCATCTAGTGAAAACAGTGAAATAGTTATGAATCGTGCTTTATATTCTATAGGATTATTAATTTTAAAAGGACAAATAATTGAATCATTAAATATAATGCCAGACAATGTTAAAGATATTAAAGTTATATCATCAAGTAAAGAACCTGACTATAGAGCACAAATATCTTATACTACATATGAAACTAAAAAGGCAACAGGAAATATTGATACTAAAGTAATGAGTGATAAAAATATATCTTATAGTTTAACAGGTGCTGGTAAAGATGTTTTAATTACTATCGTTAATGCTGGGGACCAATGTATATCTACATCACATAATTTAAATGATTATGATAATGCATATCAACAAATTTGTGAATTTATGTTATATAAAGGAACACCAGATAAAAACATCTTAGGTGATCATTATATTAAATTTAATTTAGATCCAGTAAAAGTAACTACATTTAATGAAGAGCATAATAAAGAATATCAAAAGACTATGAATAAGGGAGAATAAATCTCCTTTTTAATTGTTTCGTTTGACTTTTTATGACTTTTTTGGTATAATATGTAAATCATTAAGAGATGAAAGGACCGGTGGGGGGAATGAATATATTAATAATATACGCTACTGTTCAATTATTAAGTACTGCTTCTATGCTAGCCATTAGTGATAAGATAAGACCAGAAATTAATAGAATTATTGAGAATAATGGTTATAATGTAAACAAAGTAAATACCATGCTAGAGTTTAATGATAAGCTAGGAAAAATACTTAAAGGTTTTATTCCTCTTTATTATGCATTTTTATCAATATCATTAATTATTAATAAGAATAAAATAGAAAGTTATGCTTTAAATGAAATAAAAACAGGTAAATATGAAAAAACAAATAATATAGATAATATAGATAACGCTACATATGATGAAGAAGAGGAAAATATAGATGATTCTGTAATAAATGAAAATTTTAAAGTAAATATTAGACCTCAAAAACAATATAATTGGAATTTACCATTAACTGAAAAATATGTTGCTAGAAGAAATAATAATATTGAATTTGAAATTAATGAAATACCAAACGAAATAAAAGAGGAAACTATAACTAAGGAATTTAGTGATGAAGTATGTCTTTCTCCATTTACTGAAAGTGCATTTATAAAACCTGAAATACAGAAAATAGAAGATACTATTGAAGAAAAAACAATTAAACCTGAAATAATAGAAGAAAAAGAAGAAGAAAAAGAAGTTAAAGAAACTATAACTAACAAAGATATTGCTAAAGCTATAGCATCTCTTAATTATAAACAATTAGATGAGTTAGATGCTAAAATAAGATATTTATCTGAGTTAAAGAAAAATAAAAAATTAATTTTAGATAAAGAAGTTAGTTAAAAAGTAAAATGCAACTTTTTGAA